>Ga0209045_1000007_pt1 | contig 237083 bp, 198 predicted proteins | sample SaaInlLV_10m_DNA_4_FD_184664 | JGI IMG/M metagenome (GOLD analysis project Ga0209045, IMG submission 184664) | Marine microbial communities from expanding oxygen minimum zones in the Saanich Inlet - Saanich Inlet SI072_LV_200m_DNA (SPAdes) (version 2) | ecosystem: Environmental > Aquatic >...
AGGAAGCGTATTAACATGAAATCGCAGCACCATGAGGTGTTTGCTTAATATGTTGGAGGCCCGGAAAGTGTCTCTTATTTTTTAAGCGATCTTGTCCGAATTACTTTGACGACTTACAATATTCGTATATAGCTGTGTATCAGTGCGTTAGAGGTGTACCCGGGGCCGGAATCGAACCGGCACGGCTTTAAGGGCCGAGGGATTTTAAGTCCTATGTCATATCCTTGTAACTGCGTATGTATTAGTGATATACAGCGATCTTAGAATTAGCATGTGCACTATATGAGCAGTAATAGTAGCTAAATTGGAGGGATTAAAGTCCCTTGTAGAGCTAAGATCGTTGGCTTTTCTATGACAGCTTTCCTCTCCTGAGTCGAACCTGCGACCTTTGGGTAATGAGCCTAATGAAGGATCAATAATAGCAGAAAATTATAAAGTCACTGTGGAGAATACGTGTCACGACTTGCACCGCTTTATGAGATTGCAAAATAGCGACTAAATAATGGGACACACTTTTTGAGACTGGTTAAGATCTAAAAATGCTCGACATAAATCAGATTATCAGCTTTACTATTTGTTTGAATAACCCAGGAATATTAGCTTATTTAGCACGGCTTGTTGGCTAATGAGTTGAAGCCATGATGCGTGCATCTTAACCTTAGAACAAAATGCTTTACATAAAAGAAAATCAAAACAATCAGAATTAGAATTCTACAATGAAACGCCTACAAATTTTGATATGCGTATTATGTCTTGGGCTTTCCGCTTTCAGCCAGTCCTTTGACGACCTATCGTTTGGTACAGAGAGTACATTCGAAGTAGCGACATGGAATATTGAATGGTTTCCAAAAAATGGTCAGGTAACCGTCAATTATGTAATTGACATTATTGAGGCTTTAGATATTGATTTATTGGCAATACAGGAAGTAGACGAGATTAACGATTTCGAGCAACTAGTTGATAGTCTAGATGCGTATGAGGGATATCTGGAGTCATCATGGTTTGCCGGACTGGCTTACATATATAAAACTGAGGTCATGCAGATAGATACCATTTACGAGATTTATACAACGTCTCAATATTGGAGTCCTTTTCCAAGATCTCCAATGGTCATGGATTTGACCTTCATGGACCAAAGGATTATTATAATCAACAATCACTTCAAATGCTGTGGTGATGGGGTCATGGAAAGTGGTGATGATGGTGATGAGGAAACACGAAGGTATATCGCCAGTAATTTGCTTAAAGACTATATAGATATTTACTTTCCAGATGAGAATGTAATAATCCTCGGCGATCTAAACGATATATTGTCGGATACTCCTGCAAATAACGTTTTTCAAATGATTCTTGATGATACGGATAATTATTTGTTTGCGGATTATGATATTGCTATGGGTGATAATTCGGAATGGTCATATCCAACATGGCCATCACACCTTGATCATATCATTATTACCAATGAATTATTCGATGAATTTGAGAAAGAAAGCTCTACCATTTCCACCATTAAAATAGACGAATATCTTACTGGCGGTTGGTGGGAGTATGATAATAATATATCAGACCATAGACCTGTAGCACTAAAACTTGACATGGATTCAAGTCTGAGTATTTCTGCCTATGATCAACTGGAGATCAGCACAACTTCACTGCTCCCCGGGCAGGAACTTCAATTAAGTTCGCTGATGCCTTATTCAGACGGATTGCAATTGATGACAGTTATCAAAGATATTGAGGGTGTGAACATAGATTCAATACAACTGTTCGATGATGGTGAGCATGAAGATGCTGATGCTGGAGACAGTCTCTTCAGTAATATCTGGACCACACTATTGGTTGAGGAACGTCACCATATCGTTGATCTGAATGTGACCGGGGCAGATTTTGAAGCTTCCTTTGAAAACGCGGCGTGGTTCACAACTATCGGACCCCTGAGTCTGGATAGCATTGAATGGATTAGTCCGGTCGATGGTATAGTATATCCCGGCGACAGAATGGTCTTCAAGCTGGGGCTTTCAAATCTTGGCAGTACAGCAAGTGCTGGGAATCTTACCGCACAACTGATTTACGATGATCCCTGGTTGGGAATGTATACCTGGGCTCAGATAATTCCGGATATCCCTGCTGGAGAACTTCGAATGGCGAATACATCTGCAATAATACTGATCTCAGCTGATTCACCAATGTCCCGGGATATCCCTTTTGAATATCGTATCAGCAGTGGCGAATATGTATTCTGGTCTCAGGAGTTTGTCGTCCGTATCCACAATCCCCTGGATGTGTCGAATGAAACACCGGTTCCTCATGACTATGTTTTGGATCAAAGCTATCCCAATCCTTTCAATCCAACCACCACGATTAGGTATGGCTTACCGGAGATGTCAGATGTCTCACTGGTGATTTATGATCTGAAGGGTCGGAAGATCCGAAGCTTTTCAGAATTTGCACATCCTGCAGGATGGATCAATCTGGAGTGGGACGGTACAAATTCTAATGGAAAGCAGGTCAGTACTGGTGTCTACCTATGTCGGATGAGAGCAGGGGATTATACAAAAACGATTAAAATGGTATACTTACAGTAAGGAAGTATTTCCGGAAGAGATATAAAAGCCCTGGACACTTGTCTGGGGCTTCATTTTCTCCAAATGTGAGGCTCAAAAACCAAGCTTTATGAGATCCGTCTGCGCTCGTTGAGCTACGCCGAGACAAGCGGCAAAATAGGGCCTTAGTAATGAGACACCGTTTTGAGACTAAAGGGGAGTATTTGCTAAGATATGGAGAACAGATCAGATTCTGTTCTAACCTGCCTTACAATATCCCTAATTGCTTCAATCACTATCTCAGGTTTCTCGTTGGCAATATCATGTCCACAATCTGCCTTTATTTGCCGACTGATAGTAGAAAGTCCAGCCAATTCACTATGATTTATATTAAAAATCTCAGAAGCCAGTTTTACCTGCTTTTCATTCAGGTTGGGATTGTTCCCTTTTAACCTTGAAATCACAACCAGAGGAATATCACCCAGTGATCTCAATGCATCATTGCCCAGATTCGTATCTTCATCGAAATAGGAGTTAAGCTTTAAGAAGTATTTAAGCACTTCAGGTCTAGCTGTGTCTTCAAGATATTTGTGGGTGTCAGGATGCCAGTCCTGCCAGTAATTCAACTCTGCTAATTCTTTTAATATTTCTTCATGTGTCAGTTTGCTCATACGAGTGATGAGTTCAATTAACTCATCCCAACCCTTATGAATAATACTAGCAATTTCTTTAGGATAATGATAAATATTATTTTCATGAGCACTATCAATAAAAACCATACCTGCTACCATTTCGGGATGCTGATGTGCAAATTCTCGAATATAAATACCACCTGCTGACCAGCCAACCAGCACAACAGGCTCGTGTAACCCTAGTGTTTCAAGAAGTTCATATAGCTCCGAAGCCATAGCGGTACGATCTCGCTTTAGATTAGAGCTTGGCGCGCTGTATCCTACTCCGGCTCGATCATAGCTGATCGTACTGGTAAGTGTAGAAAGCAGAGGTTGAACATTAGCGAACGCAAATGAAGTATCGAATAAACCCGATTCAAAAACAACACTGGGTGAACCTTTGCCACAACGCTGGACATGAACTTTACGTCCGTTTACATCAATTATTTCTCCAGGAGGTGTTAAGTAGTTCCTCATATTTTCAGCAGTCATAATTACCTTCTTGGTTGTGTTCCCCAAATAAGTGGCAAAGAGCTAGAGTCGCAGATAATGCAGATAGAGATTGAATATGGAATGCCCGATAATATAAAGTCAATATGGTGATCGGGCGTTACAAAAACTCCTTGTTAAATCGAGGCGCTTTTGTGACCATTGAAGGAATCGAAAAGCGCCGTTTATGAGATCCGTCTGCGCTCGTTGAGCTACGCCGAGACAAGCTGCAAAATAGAGCCTTAGTTTTGAGACATCCTTTTTGAGACGTATCAGTACGAAAATGAGGTGTTTGCTGATAGACAATAACTGCATTACATTCGAAGCATACCAAACTGATCCACAGGTTGTATTTATTCCTTCTGATTCTCAGGGCTAGTTTGAAATCAATTATGTAAAGAGTGGGGAAATCATGAAGAAGGTGCTATTTGTTATTGCTATTTCAATACTTTTAATTGCGAGTTGTACCGTTAAAAACCAAGAAAGCATTAGTGTAAAGTATATAGATGATCCGCATTCATATTCTCAACCAAACCAGGCTGTAATTACCCATTTAGATTTGGATATAGATGTAGATTTTAATCAGAGAATCATTTCGGGAATGGCGAGCTATAAAATTGACAATAACAATTCGTCAGAAATAATCTTAGACAGCAAGAATCTTGATATTATGAAAGTTCTGGCAAACGGAAAGGAAACTGAATATTCACTTGGAGAGCATGACGAGATACTTGGGCAAGCTCTTACCATAAGTATTACGAATAGAACTAAAAACATTTCAATTTATTATAAGACCACTGATAAAACAGAAGCATTGCAGTGGTTAGACCCTCAGCAAACAGCGGATAAAATACATCCCTTCCTATTTACTCAGGGGGAACCCATATATACCAGAACCTGGATCCCAATTCAGGATACTCCTCAAGTCAGGCTGACTTATAACGCAACTGTTAGAGTTCCATCAGAATTGATGTCGGTAATGAGTGCAGTAAATCCAAAGGAGAAGTCTGAAACCGGAGAATATGATTTCATAATGCCACAGGCAATCTCACCCTATCTAATCGCGTTGGCAGTTGGAGACATAGATTATAGAGCTGTTAGTAATAGAACAGGCATTTATGCGGAAAGATCTATGATTGACAAGGTCCATTATGAATTTTCGGACCTGGAGGAAATGCTAATAGTGGCTGAAAAACTATACGGGAATTATCCTTGGGAGCAATATGATGTGATTGTACTACCACCAAGTTTTCCTATGGGTGGCATGGAGAATCCCCGCTTAACATTTGCAACGCCAACAATTATAGCCGGTGATAAGAGTTTGACTTCGCTCATAGTACATGAATTAGCTCATTCCTGGTCTGGTAACCTGGTAACCAATGCCGGTTGGGATGATTTTTGGCTCAATGAGGGGTTTACCGTTTATTCAGAATTACGAATTATGGAAGCTTTGTATGGTTGGGAGAGAGCTGAAATATTAGCATATCTTAATAGGCAATTACTGGGTAAAACATTAGAACAATTCACTGAAACCCCTGATAAAACCAAACTAAAACTGAATTTGAAAGGATCTAATCCTAAAGATGGACTTACTTTTATTCCATACCATAAGGGATACCTTTTTTTAAGAACCCTAGAGGAGGCTGTTGGACGTGAGGTATTTGATGTATTCATAAATGATTATTACCAAACACACGCTTTCTCAACCATCACAACAGAACAATTTATTGCTCACTTAAACGAGAATCTCTTAGAAAAGAATGCAATCGTCTTTGATACAGATGAATGGATATACCAAGCAGGAATTCCAGATAATCAAGCCACTATAAATAAGCCTGATAAACTGATGCAGGTAGAACAAGAGCTTAAACATTTTATTGAAAGCAATACGGTCACAAAGGATGTCACGACAGACTGGACAACCCAAGAGTGGATTCATTTCATTGGCAACCTACCAAAGGACATTGGGAATAAGCACTTGGTGAGATTTGATAAAACATTTGATTTCACCAATTCAACTAATTCTCGCATAGCTATGGATTGGTTTGAGCAAGCAATCAATCACAATTATCACGGAAATAATGTGGATGCTAAGATTGAACAGTTTTTGATGAATATTGGTCGCGTCTGGTATGTTGGAACTATTTATACAGCAATGAAAAGCAACGGTAGAACAGAAGAAGCATTGATCATTTACAACAAAGCAAGACCTAGTTATCATCCAGTGACAGTATATTATATCGATAATTTGTTGGGTTTTCAGGAATAGAGCCAAAACCTATCAATCCTAGAGATATCAGGCTAATTATGGAATCATTAACCGTCGTTTTGAAACCGCAAAAAACAAATGGAACTCTATCTAAAAAACCATATAGCAAGTAGTTAGGCAGTAATCACAACAATTCAATAAGGGGATTTCTATGTCTAGTAGCGATCAACCAGAAGGGCTTCTGAAACCACAGGAGTCGGCAACAGACATCCTGGCGCCGATATTTGCGCACACGGATGTGTCGTTCTTTGACATGGTCAAACTCCAAGCCCAGGTACTCGTCCCTCTGCTCAAAGCCTTCCGGACTGAGCTCGGCGAGACGCGGGCGAACCAGATTGCGTCGACAGCATTACGGGAGTGGTCCCGGAAGTTGTATACCGATATTGGGGCGCAACTCCCAGGCAGCCCACGGCAGAAATGGGAAACGATCAGCACAGCCTGCCTCTCGCGGCTTGGCGATGATGTGGACTTTGCGATGCTCAAGAAAGAGCAGGAGGCACTGGAGTTTAACATAACGGGGTGTCGCTATGCCGATTTCTTCCGTCAACTAGGGGAACCGGAGCTTGGCGGTGTACTGATGTGTGATGCAGACGTCGACATCGAAACCGTGGGAAGTCCCGAAGTAGAGATGACCAGGACCCAAACGATCATGAAGGGGGCGGAGCATTGTGACTTTCGATACTGTCTTAAGACGGGTGGTGGTTCGGAGAAGTGATTATCTCCTACGAAACCACCTCTCGTAGTTTAGTTCACTCCTAACCAATCGCTCATGCTGAAGGAGCGGCTACCAAAGCTTTCCTGAGCTTCTTTTTACCAGAATATCATCATTCAGAAACCCTGGTTTATGAGACTCCATAGTAATTTGTTTAATATAGATTTGTAAGTCAAAAGGATGCCCTTTATGGGAATGGATAATCCGATTGTTATGCACGGGGAGTAGGTATTTAGAAGCGTTACTGAGATAACCTTTCCAACCCCAGGTCATTAAATAGACCGTTTATGAGACTGCAAAATAGTGCCTTAATTATGAGACACCCTTTTTGAGATCCGTCATCGTCTTTCAGATTACACCGCGACAAGCTATAATAAGTACAAATATGGAGTGTTTGCTAAAAGACGTGTATTACATTCTGGGCATACAAACTGATCTACGGGTTAATCTATAATCAGGGGGAAATCATGAATACAAGAATGTATCTTGTTGCACTATTACTTTTAATAATCGGTTGCAGTACTCAACAGGAAAATCCACTGTTGCAGGAATGGGATACTCCTTTTCAGACACCACCTTTTGATGAAATAAAAAATGAACACTTTATGCCGGCTTTTCTGGAAGGGATGAAAGCAGAGAAAGCTGAGGTAAATGCGATTATTGCTAATGAAGCAGCCCCAACTTTTAAGAATACAATTGAAGCCTTGGAGAAAAGTGGGGTACTGCTTGAAAGGGTTAGCAGAGTTTTCAATTGTCTCAACGAAGCAAACACAAACGATGAGTTACAGCAGATATCAAAGGAAGTTGCGCCACTGCAGACCAGACACTATGATGATATTTATTTAAACAATAAACTTTTTGTAAAATTAAGTCAAATCTATAAGCAACAAGGCAGTCTTGGGTTGACTCCAGAGCAAACGATTCTGCTGGAAAACTACTATCTAAGACTGGTTAGAAAGGGTGCTAAACTTAATGATGATGACAAAAATGACCTAAGAGCTATCAATGAAGAGTTGAGTGGTCTTTATGTCAAATTTAGCCAAAATCACCTAAAAGAGACTAATGCACTCGGGTTGATAATAGATAACGAAGCAGACCTTGCCGGACTACCTGATGGGGTTATTCAGGCAGCGGCTGAAATGGCCAAAGATAGGAGTATGGAAGGCAAGTGGGTGTTTAGCCTACAACGGCCAAGTTTTACTCCCTTCCTGATAAATTCGGAAAAGCGGAAGTTGCGAGAGATTCTCTATACAGCCTATATCGATCGTGGTAACAACAACGACGAATATGATAACAAGCAAGTGGTATCTAGAATTGCTGCTCTAAGAGTTAGTCGGGCGAATTTATTGGGCTATAAAACCCATGCTGATTACACTCTTGAACGAAGCATGGCCAAGAACCGGGAGAACGTATACAGCTTCCTCATGCAACTGTGGGAGCCCGCCTTGAAAAGAGCTAAAACAGAGCTTAAGGACATGCAAGCACTTATCGATAATGAAGGCAACGACTTTAATCTTCAGGCTTGGGATTGGTGGTATTATGCAAATAAAGTGAAAAAAGAGAAGTACGCACTGGACGATGCCTTACTTACTCCTTATTTCAAAATGGAAAATGTTCGTGCCGGCGCCTTTGATGTGGCTGGGAAGCTATTCGGAATTGAATTTGTTAAGAGGAATGATATTCAAGTTTATCACCCTGACGTTGAGATCTTTGAAGTGTTCGAGGCTGATGGATCCCATCTGGGTATTTTCTATTCAGACTATTACCCACGAGATGGGAAAAGCAGCGGTGCCTGGATGGACTCGTTCAGAGATCAATCAAATATGGGTGGTAATTTTATTACACCCCTGGTAATCAATGTGGGTAACTTTGCAAAACCCACTGCAGATAAACCGTCTCTAATGACTTTGGGGCAAGTGCGGACTCTATTCCATGAATTGGGACATGGATTGAACTGGCTATTTGGAAATACAACGTATAGTGGCTCAAGAGATGTACCAACAGATTTTGTTGAACTTCCTTCGCAAATTATGGAATACTGGGCTGTTGATCCAGCAATCTTAAAAACATATGCGCTGCATTATGAAACCGGCGAGCCGATTCCTCAGGAGTTGATTGATAAGATTGAAAATGCCGAACAATTTAATCAGGGCTTTGCGACGGTTGAGTACCTGGCAGCTTCCTTCCTGGATATGGATTGGCACACGCTCACAGATACAACAATGCTAGATGTTCCAGAATTTGAAATGGAATCAATGGCTAAAATAGGATTGATGCCAGAAATTGAATCCCGCTATCAGAGTCCGAATTTTGGTCATATCTTTGGTGGTTCAAGTTATTCTTCGGGGTATTATAGCTACATCTGGGCTGAAGTTCTTGCTGCTGATGCTTTCCAGGCTTTCAAGGAGACCGATCTATTTAATAAAGACCTGTCAGCATCATTCAGACTCAACCTGCTTTCAATGGGCAGCTATGATATGATGACTCAATACATAAAATTCAGAGGCAAGCAACCTAGCGTTGATACTATGCTCAAATATCGAGGGTTGGATCAATAATAGCGGCTTCAAATGTGGTAAGATTGAAAGCCTTTGGAAGTAGTCGAGGGCTTTCTTTTTATCCAAATGTGTGCCTCAATAACCTGTCTCTATGGCAAAGTATCATAATAATCCATTCATAGCCATCTTGAGAATCTAACAGACATCCTAGCAACCTGTGTCATCGATAAAGTGGATCTGGTTCCGCGCACTTCGACAAGCTCAGTGTCCGGAACATTAAACCCATAACTTGTCGCGTCGTACCTGAAGGCGAAGACGGAAACCCATAGAACCAAGCTACGCCATCCACAATTGCCGATCAAGGGTACGATACTGAATAGCCTCCGAAATATGTTCTGTTCGAATCTCAGCAGATTCCGACAGATCAGCGATTGTCCGCGAGACTTTGAGAATACGATCATAAGCTCGGGCACTTAAACCCAGATTGCTTATGGCCGACTTCAATAAGCTGGCAGAGTCACTGTCAACCACACAGATACCCCGAATCATTTTTGGTGGCATATCAGCATTTGAATGGATGTGCGGTTCATTAGTGAAGCGTTTGATTTGAGTGTCCCTGGCTAGTTGAACCCGCTTTCTTACGAGAGACGACGATTCTCCATCTTGTTTGCTGGCCAACTCTTCAAAGGGGATAGCCGGTACTTCTATGTGGAGATCAATCCTATCTAGGAGCGGACCCGATATTTTGGCCATGTACTTTTGAATACCCACACTGCTACACGTGCATTCATGCCGTGGATCACTGCTATAGCCACAGGGACAGGGATTCATTGCACTGAGAAGAATAAAATTGGCCGGATAGGTGAGACTCATGCTGGCCCGACTTATGGTGACTTCAGTATTCTCAAGCGGCTGTCGCAAAACTTCCAGCACATTTTTCTGAAATTCAGGCAACTCATCCAGAAAAAGCACACCATGGTGAGCCAGACTGACCTCCCCAGGTCGAGGAATACGACCACCACCAACCAGAGCAGCATCTGAAATAGTATGATGGGGTGATCTGAAAGGTCGTGTAGCTACCAGGCCCTCAGTCTTGACCATCCCCGCAATTGAATGAATCTTGGTAGTTTCCAGTGCCTCATCTAGAGTCATTTGTGGAAGGATGCTTGGAAATCGTTTTGCCAGCATAGTCTTGCCAGAACCTGGAGGACCAATCATAAGCACATTGTGCCCACCGGCAGCAGCGACTTCCAGAGCACGCTTGACATGGGCTTGTCCCCGAACATCTGCAAGGTCAACAGGATAGTTCTGAGCTTCAGAAAACAATAGCTTAGCATCCACTTCCAATGGTTCGATGATATGTTCGCCATTGAGGAAGCGAATGGCTTCCAGCAAGGTCTTCACAGGAATAACATCAATATTTCCGGTTACAGCTGCCTCACGAGCGTTTTGGGCGGGTAGAATGAGTCCCTTCAGTTGAGCCTCATGTACACCAACAGCTGACGGTAGAGCCCCTTTTACGCCTCGTAGAGTCCCATCCAGTGATAATTCACCCATCAGCACATAATCTTCTAGATCTTCATGGATGACAATACCAAGGGCAGCCAGGATTCCAATGGCGATAGGAAGATCAAAAGCGGAGCCCTCTTTTTTAATGTCAGCCGGGGCTAGATTAATTGTGTAAGCCTTGGGCGGAAATCTGAACCCGCTGTTTTTGATGGCAGAGATGACTCTGTCTTTACTTTCTCTTACTGCTAATTCAGGTAGGCCCACCGTAGAATATCGAAAAGCATGGCCCTCAACATTGACTTCTACCTCCACCAGATACGGATCGATACCAATTAATGAACTACTTAATACACGTGCCAGCATAGCAAACTCCTTCAAAGAATGACGAAATTGAAGGTCAGGATGACCTTCTTATTGATGATTCAAATTTATGTCTGTCCCTAAAGTTAGTTTTAGGCAGATACTATTACCGTTTTTCACAACGAATTTGACGAATATTACGAAATAGCATTAAATGCTTTCGTGAATTTCGTTTGTTTCGTTGTGAAAAAAGAGTTTAAAGACAGACTCTATTTAGGGTGAATCTGGAGAGAGTGTACCTGGTTAGCTGGACATATTCTCTATATCAAGATATGGAACAGGGTTTTACATACAGTTCTGATCAAAGGCCTGTTCGATAATGAGTTTATTCATGTACTTCCAACGCGCTTCATTGGATTGTGCATGTGAAAATTTCAAATTAAACGCTGACATGCTTTCAAATCCATGCTTTCTAGCCAGGGATTCAAGCATGACCGGATCCTGTAGAGCATCAGGTTGATTCTTATTGAGACATTCTGTTTCCACTGCCAGGGCAATGATGCGTAATTCTTCATCAGTGAGAACAAAAGCTGTAGTAGGAGAGGCACTTAAAGGTTTATAGGCCATGGGAGGATCAATCTCAACGGCAGAATCAACGCTCTTTCTGGCTTCAGAGGCTGCGATTTTTCGTTCGATTGCTTTTTGTTCTAAGACTTCATCCTTGGGAAGCCTGGATTCAGGAGCAGTTGTCTTACCCCAAAACAGTTCCAGTACTGACTTATCCTCAGATTTCACCTTTTGATGTGCATACTTAACGGCATTGATGAATGGGCTTGACTTGTTTACATCAATTTCAAAATATAGGTCAATCCAGCCGATAAACTCCTCCATAGCTGCATCACCATTATCTTCCATCACCAGCAAGGATTGCCAGATCAAGAATAAATTATCTATTTCTTCATTAAAACGATGTGTATTCCGTGGAGAAGTCGCTATTGTTTCGTTCGCCAGTTTCCGGACCTCATAGGCACTTGATATGTAAGCGAACAGAAAAGTTTGTTTTTCAGAGGGGGTCAATGCTGACCAATAAATACTTTGGGCGAAAGCCACATGTTCTTCAGCAGTATCTAGAGTGATGGCTTCCTGAGCAAACGAGGGTTGGAACAGAGACAATGTGAAAACTGCGATGCAAAAAAGAGTGTTCCTCATAGAAATTCCTACTGGTTTGTTAATAGTACCCTAAATCTAAGCCCAGATTCAAATACAGGTACAAAAAAAATAGTTGAGAAGCTTGATAACTTAATCGTGTAATCCCAGTGATAATGGAGGCACCATTTTACTTGAAAAACTTAAATCATATCAGGGCTCTACCCAATATCCTTCACTTTTAATCAGGTCAATTAATGAGTCCACAGCTTGGGTCTGTGGGACATGGGGGCGTACCACCATTTGACCACGATAAAGGGATACCTTCCCAGGACCCGTACCCACATATCCAAAGTCAGCATCTGCCATCTCGCCAGGTCCATTGACTATACAGCCCATAATTCCAATCTTGACGCCCTTTAAATGGCTGGTGCGCTCACGAATCTGAGCCGTTACTTCTTCCAGATCAAAAAGAGTGCGTCCGCAGGAGGGACAGGCAATGTACTCGGTTTTAGTCATACGACTACGGCTAGCTTGAAGAACACCAAATGCGATTTCGTTCAAATCTTTGCTGCCAATATGTTGTGACCTTAGCCAGACACCATCTGCCAGCCCATCATTCAGGATGGAACCTATTTCAGCGGATACACCAAGTAGAAATTCATCACGCTGCTCATCGGTGACTCGATTCAGCAGGATGACTGGTTGCAATTTTCCTTGATTAATTAATTCCAGAATGAATCTTCGTAAATCAGCGATTTGATGTGCACTATCTGAGCTAAGTAGCCAAATGATACCTGACTCATCGGGGATATCCACAATCTGATCCATTGTGTTGATATGCACAAAATTTGTAGTAGGATGTCTCTCTCCAATAGAGATATAGGATGCCAGGGTAAATACAGGATAACTATGTATACTCATTTCCTGATCAGCCCATATAGCTGAATCATAGAGTCTTAGCGCATTATCTGAAAGTTGAATATCTGGATTATTCTGTCCAAAATAGAGTATGTCAGCACCTTGATCGCCTGCCATCCAGGTATTGCTTGCTAGCTCAAGATGATATCCAGCCGCCACGAGCTGATTGTCAGGTATCGTCCCGATCTGTGAGAGGTTAGCAATTACAACTGGAACCTTATCACCACCAATGACCGAGGTAGACTTCGTCTCTCTGCGCTGATATTCAAACATGTTAATCGGCAGTGATGAGAGTGGCTCGATGGGTTGGTGTTCCGAAAGCTTCGCTATTGATTTGACTATCGAGATGGCAACTGGAATTTCAGCTTCTGGTGCTTCGGTTAATGAAACCCTGATGGTATCACCCAAACCATCTCTCAGGAGCGAGCCAATACCCAACGATGATTTGATGCGTGCATCATCACCATCACCAGCTTCAGTCACACCCAGATGCAGGGGATAGTTGAATCCTTCTAGAGTCATCTGGTTAACCAGCAGACGATATGCTTGAATCATGATCCGTGTATTGCTGGCTTTCATTGAGACGACCAGTTCATGGAATTGGTTGGCAGCACAGATTCGCACAAACTCCATAGCAGACTCTACCATACCCCTTGGGGTATCCCCATAATGGCTGAGGATTCTGTCAGAGAGTGATCCATGGTTGGATCCTATGCGCATAGCAGTGCCCTCTTCACGGCACAATTTTACCAATGGAGTAAATCTTTCTTCGATTCGATCCAATTCAGCCTGATACTCATGCTGACTGTATTCCAATTCCTGAAACCTTTTACGATCGACATAATTTCCAGGATTGACTCGTACTTTCTCGATCAGCTTGGCAGCTTCTTCGGCAGCCCGGGGAACAAAATGTATATCCGCAATGAGGGGAACGCTATACCCGCGTTTTTTTAACTCAGCTTTAATGACACCAAGGTTGGTCGCTTCTTTGACGCTGGGAGCTGTGATTCTTACATATTCACAACCAGCATCCACCAGGCGTATAGTTTGTTCAACCGTGGCTTGGGTATCCATGGTGTCCGTGTTTGTCATCGACTGTATACGGATAGGATGGTCACCACCCATGGGAATATCGCCAATGTTGACTACACGACTTCGATAGCGCTGATACTGAGTTAGCGATTTAAGTGAATCAGAAAAATGGGTACTCATTTATATGAAAAGTCCTTGTTTGATGCGTTCATTTCTGTTCAATCTAAAGAGGAGTACGGTTGAAACCAATTGGAATACCCGATCAGATCATCTCGTTTGTTATCTAATAGAAGTAATTATCCTTTAAGTTGCACCTTGTTCAGACAGGTCACTCAATTTATTTTCATCGTCTTATAAAAGGAGCATTGAAATAATATGTTAAGTAGTAGCATTTACAATAAACGCAGACAAGATCTTATAAAACATATGGGCAAGGGTGTTGCCATTCTAAAGGGGGCACCTGAACAAATACGCACCCATGATACTGAATATCCTTATCGGCAGGATTCTGACTTCTATTACCTGACTGGCTATACTGAACCTGGTGCCGCCTGTATCATAGATCCTAACAACAAGGATAATCCCTTCTCACTGTTTGTGCTTCCTCAGGATCCGAAGAAGGAAGTTTGGACAGGCTGGAGATTGAGTTTTGCAGATACGGTTGTAAAATTCGGTGCTGATCAGGCATTGGACATTTCAGAATTTGAAGCAAATGCTCTCGCAGCCATGAAAACATCATCTAAAGTATATACAAACCTGAATCATGATAAAACCCATCAATACAAGATGATTGATCATGTCGGTCAGGTTCGCAAAGATGTTCAACGAACGGGTGGTGGACCAGAAGGTCTCGAATCAATTGGTGCTATCACACATGGCATGCGTCTAATAAAAGATGATCACGAAGTGGAACTCATGCAAAAAGCAGCAGACATCTCAGCTGATGCACATTCCAGAGCCATGCAAGCCTGTAAGCCAGGTATGTATGAATATCAGCTTCAGGCTGTACTTGAGAGTCATTTTGTTCACGAAGGAGGTAGCGGACCCGCCTATACATCAATCGTAGGTGCTGGAGACAATGCCACAGTCCTGCATTACATCAAAAATCGTGATCAAATTGTTGATGGAGATATGATACTCATTGATGCTGCAGCTGAATATGATATGTATGCTGCCGATATCACCAGAAGCTTTCCTGCAAACGGAAAATTCTCTGAGGCTCAGAAAGCTATCTATGAAGTGGTCCTTAAAGCCCAGAAATCAGTCATTGAGGCTGCAAAACCTGGTGTCGCTTATCAGGATCTCCACGATCTTGATTTAAGGTTACTGGTTGAAGGAATGATTGAAATTGGTTTGCTGGACGGAACCGCAGATGAAGTCATTGAAAGTGCAAGCTATCAGGAATATTTTATGCATAAAACTGGCCATTGGTTGGGTCTGGATGTACATGATATGGGTAATTATATGGCTGAAGGTGAATCGATCACGCTTAAACCTGGCATGGTTTTCACGGTAGAACCAGGCATTTATGTGAATTCAAAATCCAAAGCACCTGCCAAATTTCTGGGTATTGGGATTCGAATTGAAGATGATATCCTCATTACAGAAAGCGGAAACAAAAACCTCACAGCTGCAGTTCCAAAAGAGATCTCTGAAATTGAAGCACTCATGACGTCAGAATAAATCAGGAAAACTAATGAAAATTCTTATTAAACAATCTGGATTGATCCTCCTTCTCATTGTCCTGGTGACAGTGGGATGTAAGAGTGAGACCGTTAATCCATTATATAATCCAAATGAGTTTACACTGCTAGTAGCTGCAAGTAATGACGGGGAAGTAGGACCCTGCGGCTGAAAGTCCAATCCACTTGGCGGTCTTGCCAGGAAGCATACAATTTTAAAAGGATTAGTGGAAACTCAGGCTACCTACTTCGTTGATGCAGGGGATGCATTATTCAAATATCCCTACATTGCAGAAAATCAACGCGATCAGCTGAAGGATGTCGCCCGCGCCATTATTGCATCCTATAACATGATGGAATGCAAGGTGATGAATGTCGGCACCAATGATCTTGCTGGAGATCTGGATTTTATCATGGAATTGCAGAAAAACGCAGATTTCCCATTCATTTCAGCAAATACAAAAGATGTAGTCACTGATAAATTTTTATTTAACCCATATGCTATTGTAGAAACACCAGATCAAACTCTGGGCTTTGTGGGCGTGACTATAGGTGACGGTAGGCTAAAGTCCTTCGCATTCTCAGATCCGGTTGAGGCAGCTCAAAAAGCAATCGATGAAATTAAAGACAAAGTTGATCTGGTATTCTTGATGGCCAATGTGGACGAGAAAATGGAGCGAGCTTTAACCGCTGAGGTGAAGGGTATCGATTTTCTTCTCCGATCCAAAACTGGATCCTTGCAAAGAGTCCCTCGACAGCAGGATGGTACCACGGTCATTCGTATTGGCAAGCAAGGTAAGTATGCCGGAGTATTGAAAATCAGAAATGTTGATAATGTGAGTCAGATGAAGAATGTAAGTTCTCAATACACTCGCATTAAGTTTGCAGATAATCGTCTAAACGCGATGTCCAAAGATCTGGAACAGGGAAAAACACTCGAAGAGCACTATGCCAATGACGAAAGTAGACTCAAACTTATTGCCCGCCTCCGTACTGAGCGTAAAACCAATGTGGATTTGATCAGGAGCTTGAAGAATAGCTACTATTTGGAACCGATCCCACTCAATGAGAAAATTGTGGATACTCCAGAGGTTGCAGCAATTGTGGAAGCATACATGCCCGAGGATAAGTCAAAGGCCAAGAAGGATAAAAAGAGCAAATAGTTATCAATTTTAAATGAATGTAAAAAAAAGAGGCTGATTTAATCAGCCTCTTTTTTTTGTGAGCGAGAGACCGGACTCGAACCGGCGACAACCACGTTGGCAACGTGGAGCTCTACCAACTGAGCTACTCTCGCATTAGCTGTCTGCCATCATTGATGGCTTAAAAGCGGCGAGAATATAAATCTCGTGCATGGCGGGGCAAACAATTTTTACCTCTAATTGAGTGATAGAATTAAATCCTCATAATCACTATGTAAATCTTTGTGAAAACATATCATTACGATATAACAATATATCATATAATTATTGTAATTTTAATATATTTGAATACACGATGGTCATGTAATATCAATAGTAACAATATGATAGGTCATTGCTGTTTCGGTTGGCATATGGTTTGTGAAAGTATACTGCATGTTTAATGAAAAAACAAAAGCCAACAGGGAGGCAATCATGATCAAAACTAAACTCACATTAACTGCAATGATCCTTTTGCTGGGGACAACACAATTGATGGCAGATCCAAAATCAAACAAGAGCTGTTGCCAACCAACCCCTGTCGGTGGGATGGAATCATTAGAGCAAAACACTGTCTATCCGCTCCTTGATCGTCATGAAGGAAACGATGCAGATGTCATTTTAAATTTTGATGTAGATGTATACGGAAACGTTTCTAATGTTCAAGTTGCCAACAGTGGTGGAACCATGTTTGATAAATCAGCCGTAATGGCAGTCATGAACACTCAATGGAGTCCAGCAATGCAAAATGGAAGTCCCGTAGCAGTCACATTCGAATTACCTTTTGAATACCGCTCTGAATAGATCAAAGCTCCCCGTTATATATATAGAATATTCCTTTCAGGAATTATGAAACAGGCAGGTCGCGCAAGCAGCCTGCCTGTTTTTTTATAGAGGTTTAATATTGATTTCAACGTTAACCATATTGTATTTGAGAGTTTTTAGCGCATCCAGCGCTGCATCAATATCAAGACTAAAAGTTTCCTCAGCCCCATAGTTGAGCATGTGTGCAACGGAGAGCTTGTAAGCATTTGCGATTTTTGACAGAGTAGAAAAAGTAGGATCTGCCAGACCTCGTTCAAGTTTGCTGATATAGCTTTTATCAAGACCAGCGCTTGCCGCGAGATCTTTTTGAAGTATCTGATGACCTTCGCGTACAAGCCTTAATTGTTTCCCAATATCCATATCAAAATCCTCCCCATATTAAATACAACTGACTCGTTTTGCCTGAGGCGTTGGAAATATGACAAAATATAACTTTGCCAGACGCAGAAATTAATGTTTTTCGATAAGTTAATGCTTGGAGTTAGAAAAGGATTAAATTGAACAACGATGGAAATCACGGATACTGAAACTACACTCGCTCTACGCCTGGCAATGGTGTCAGAACAGTTAACCAGCAGAGGTATTGTTCATCCAGCCATTTTGGATGCCTTTAAGAATATTCCCCGACATTATTTTGTTTCAAACGTGTCATCAGAGAAAGCTTATTCCGATCAACCTCTCCAGATAAAAGCGGGTCAAACCATTAGCCAGCCATATGTTGTGGCCTTGATGTTGAGCTATCTGGATATTTATCCCCAACATAAAGTTTTAGAGATCGGTAGTGGAAGTGGATATGCTACCGCAATAATGTCCAAAATATGCAAGCATATCTATGCTATCGAAGTCTATCAGGAGTTAATTGAAGATTCACTTCGTGTAATTCAGAAACTAAATATTTCGAATGTCGAATTGAATCATAGCAGTGCCTGGGAACATTTTAACGAGGGAATGGTTTATGACCGTATCATTCTTTGGGCCAGCCCACCAAGGATTCCAGAGCATATCTTTGACAGTTTGAAAGAAGGGGGCATTTTGGTTGCTCCTGAGGGCAAGTCACAACAATATGTGTGGATTTGTACAAAAAGGGATGGAAACATCATAAGGAAGAGAAAAGATCCTGTAAGGTTTGTTCCTCTCGTACAAGGATCTGTTCACGAAATTGATCGAAACATGTGAGGAAAACGAGGGTAATATGAATAGATTATATAAATCCGATAAAGATAAAGTATTTGAAGGAGTCTGTGGGGGACTTGGAGAATACTTCAATGTAGATCCGGTTATTATCCGGCTCATGTGGGTGGTTCTGGTAATATTTGGTGGCACTGGCATCGTGGCTTACCTCATCGCCATGTTGATTATTCCAAATAAGCCCGAACATGCAGATGAAGCAGTAAAAGCTGAATCGAAAATTACCCCTGAGACCTATTCTAACAGGTTTTGGGGTATTATTATGGTGATCGCTGGTGTTTTGCTACTATTTGGCATCATCGGTCCTATTGCGGGTATTTTTGCTGGATTAACTCTGGCTATGGGCCATGTTCTCTGGCCGGTATTGGTAATTGGGTTGGGATTATACCTATATTTTAACACGGGTGGTGGAGATTCACCCAAGCCATCCATGGATGGTATTTTTCCACCAGACAAAACTCTCTATAAATCCCGTTCAGATAGAAAAATATCGGGTGTGTGCGGTGGGATTGGTCAGTACTTTGATATTGATTCCAACATAATCCGCATATTCTGGGCAGTAGCAACTTTAGGATCTATTGGTCTTGGTGTTATTGCCTATGCAATACTTGCTATCTATCTGCGTGAATCTGATTAATTCACTTCACTAATACTTACGCGCTCATAATCCATTCTCTGGGAATCAATATGCATCGTTCCGGATCATACTTCTTTCGTGTACTTCTGATATGTTGTCTGTTTGTTGGAGTAAATGCCCAGCATGTTTATGAACGAGGCACATTTGTCAGCATTCCTGCCGGTAAACATATCAATCACAGTTTTTACAGTACCTGGAATGTCTATTTTGCTGTTGAAGATGGAGTACTAGTCTATGATCATCATAAGCGTCAGTGGCTTGAACCCATCACAGTCAGCAATGGATTAAGCCAATACCCGGTTCTGCTTGTATGGCATAATGCCGTTACTCAGGATGTTTGGATAGTTACACCTGATTATGTCTTCATCTATGATGAGCTGGCAGGTTGGATGTCACGTGTGCCCTTACCTGTCGATCCGCAGTATTCTGGAACTTATGAGCTAGGGATAGTAGACAATTATGTCATAGTTACTGCTGCTTCTCCTGAAAATGTGGGAAAATATTCAGCCCTTTTCTCAAAGACATCAGGAACCCTTGAACTATGGGGAGCTAATACAGCCCTGGATATCAATTGGGATAAAGTGGATTGGATTCATTCGATTTCTTCGGAATTGACAGATATTTATGAAGCACTTCCAGTACAGACTGTTGCCAATGGTTCATTTGATTCTGAAGGCAAACTTCATCTAGATGGTCATCCTAGAAATTCTCTTGGTGTGGTTTCATCTCTCACCGGAGAACAAGCCGCCGGTGAATCCTTCTTGAGTACATATGGAATGGGCATTTTTCAACAGAATATTCTAGGCGGTGAATTCACTAGCTTACCATACGGTCTTTTGTCACCTGATGTCATGAGCATGAATATCTATAAGGAGCAACTCGTTGTTGGTGGGAGGGCTGGCCTGACGTATATGGATAGTTCTACCTTTGAATATGACGAGGCCATACGTGATATTGCTCAGGACTATTCATTTATTACTGATATCGAAACTTTGGGGAATGACCTCCTTATTGGTGCCAGGGGGGGCGTATTTCGAGAAAGCAAGAGCAGCTCTGGCTGGGATAAAGTCGTTTCTCAAAAAGATTTAACTAGTAACCGCATATACTCGATTGCAGCAGGAAATGATGGTAATCTTATGGTTGCCACAGAACGCAATGCCTATCTGCTTCACGACTCAGGGTTGAGGCTTCGTACACTTTTTCCTATTGGCCTTGATTGGCCTGTTTTTGATGTCAACTATGCAGATGGCAGGTTTTATCTCTCAAGTTTTTATGGATTATATGTTTTTGATGAAACAACTCAGGGTTTTGTTGCCCGGGTTAATTCGTCGGGTGAATTCCTGCCGCTCTCTGAAGATTCAGCTATCGATCCCATTTATGAGAGCGTTCTGCAGGGCGACAGGTTATGGGCCAGCACGCATAGGGGGCTTATGGTGCATGACCTGCTAACCGGAGAAGGGGCTTTCCACCTATCGCCCAATGCTCCCTTTAAACCCAGGGGACTTACTGTTGTAGGTAAAAGTGTATGGATTGGTACTGATATTGGGTTATATAGTTTCGATTCCAAATCAGCATCGTGGCGTCATTACACGACTAGTGATGGCCTCATAAGTAACTTTGTCACTGATTTGATTAAAAAAGATGGCTATATTTGGGTTGGCACAAACCTGGGATTAACGAGGATAAAGTGGAAAAATCTATATTGAAAACATCAATAATATCGCTGGGACTATGGTTATTGCTACTGGGGTGCGCAGAGCAGAATGTGAATCGTGAAGATGATCTCACCCTTCCTGATTTCTCCTTTATTGGACTCTCTGAACCACTGGCAGACAAAGAAAACATCAAGATTTCGGTCCATGTGAAAATTCCTCACACTGAGCTACAATTTATCCGTTCCGGAGATGAATATCTCGCCAGATACGAGGTCGCTGTCAATCTGGCAGATCAGGACAACGAACGCATATCAGGAGAAATATGGAGCGATTCTTTACGACTGACTGAGTATAAAGAGTCCCGAAATAGCACGAATACCATCGTGACGGTCAAGACTTTTAAGGTTCCTGCCTCAGAGTTGACCATCAATGTTCGAGTAACAGACCTTTATACCAAGAAATCTCATGTGCTCAGTAGCGGTATAGATCAATCACTGATGTACTCAGGTGCTTTATCACTGGGAAATATCATGATCCTGGAAAATGGTACATCAGACAAATCCAAACTTCTCATGAATGAATCGTTTTATGAAATTATAGATACTCTGAGATTTAATGTTCGCCTCCTGGGTGATAATTTCCCTTTCAAACTCAATTATGAGTTGAAAGTTAGAGATGAAATTAAAGTAAATGAAACGCGATTGGTTGATCATGCGGCTCCCATCGATTCGCTTCTCAACTTCGTTGTCCCGCTTACAGACATGCATTATTCAAACTACACTCTTTTTCTCACAGCTGAGGATTCAGAGGGAAATAAAGCTGCCACCAAGGTTAATTTCAGGGTAAGAATTCGTGGCGTCAACTTTGATGTTGAAAACATGGATGAAGCAGTTAAACAACTTATTTATCTCGCCAGCGACCGCCAAATCAAAGAAATGATGATTGGCTCAGAAATTGAGAAAACTGAAAAATTCAAACTATTTTGGGAAGCCCTTGATCCAACACCCGGAACTATAGACAATGAACTCATGGAGGAATACTACCGGCGGATCGCATTCTCTTTGGAAGCATTTACGGTAATTCAAGAAGGGTGGAAAACTGACCGAGGGATGATTTATATACTATTTGGACCTCCAGATGAAATCCAGCGTGGTCCCTTTGAATTGGATCGCAAGCCTTACCAGGTGTGGCAATATTACCACCTTGGGAAAAATTTTGTTTTCAAAGATCAAACTGGGTTTGGAGATTACAAACTTGATCAATCCTACCTGGATCAAGGAGACTGGCGCTTCCGGTATTAATTCTGCCGCATTTCTGCAGGCACCCTTGAGGAAGGGAAGCAATACTTTAGCTCTTCTGTTCTAAGCCCCTAAAATAAAGCCTTAAAGCGCCATTTAATGAGTGCTATTGGCCTAAAAATTTATAGATTTTGCATCGCCCTTAAAAAAGTGTTTTTCGGGCAGTAGGTAAAGTATTGTTTTCAAAGACCTGAGAGCACTTTTCAGGCACGAGAGGGTAGATGGCCACTAAATTTTCAAATTTCCGAAACTGGATGGGCGTAGACGTCGCAGTTGATCTTGGAACAGCAAATACACTTATTTACGTTCGCGGCCAGGGCATCGTTTTAAACGAACCATCCATAGTTGCGAAATCGAAATCCACATCAAAAGTCATTGCCGTAGGTAACGAAGCCAAGCGCATGGTAGGTAAAGTTCACCAGGAAATTGAAACAATTCGTCCCCTCAGGGATGGAGTCATTGCTGACTTTGAAATGGCTGATAGTATGTTACAAGGCTTTTTGAATAAACTGCCTATCTCCAAGTTGGCTCGCCCTCGTATGATTATCTGTGTTCCATCGGGAATTACCGAAGTTGAAAAACGAGCCGTTAAAGAATCTGCAGAGCGCCGGAATGCACGGGAAGTGTTCCTTATTGAAGAACCCGTAGCGGCCGCTATCGGCATTGGCATAGATATAAGTGAACCCGTTGGTAACATGATTGTGGATATTGGGGGTGGAACTACTGAGATTGCCATCATTGCTCTCAATGGTATCGTCACCAAAGAATCTCTGCGAGTAGCTGGAGATGAAATGGATGAAGCCATTATCCAACATTTTAAGCGGGATCACAATCTTCTGATTGGGGAGCGAACGGCTGAGAGCATTAAGTGCAATGTCGGATCCGCACTTCAGGGGACTGATTACAAGCTCTCTGTCAAAGGGCGCAATATGATTGCTGGTATTCCAAAAACTATTGAGGTTTCATCGTCTGAAATTAGGGATGCTCTGCGAGATACCATTGATCTCATTGTAGACGCAGTAAAAATGTGCCTGGAAAGAACACCACCTGAATTGAGCTCAGATCTCCTGGATCGTGGCATCATTCTCACTGGTGGGGGAGCACTTCTACAGGGTTTTGATAAACGCATGCGTCTTGAAGTCGATCTTCCCGTAAATGTTGCAGAATATCCACTGCTTTCAATTGTTCAGGGCACTGGCAAAGTCCTTGATAGTATTGAACGATTTGAGGATGTTCTTTATTGAGCATTTCACCCGCGCTATAGGTTAAATCTTGGCATCAACAGCACCAACCATCTCTCGATACAAATCCCTGGTACATCTTGTGGCTGCAGTAGGTTTATCACTATTGATAATTGCCTCAAATGGTAGTCCAATTATGGATAAGACTCGTGGTCTGGTTCTTGAATCATCCGCGTATCTCTGGGTCCCCATCAAGTGGGTTCAAACTATCTTCACCATCGAGAAAGATTATCGTGAACTTCAACAACGCCATATTAAAGCCCAAATAGAGCTAAATAAAAATCGTACCCTCGTAAAAGAAAATCAGCGACTCCGTGGAATGCTTGGCTTTAAAGGCGAGAAGAATTTCAATGTGATCCCTGCGAATGTGCTTTCGGTTGTTGGGAGTCACACCATGAATAGCCTCACTGTCGATCAGGGCTCAGAAGATGGAATAACCCTTTTGGCCGGTGTCGTAGATGCCCATGCTCAATTGGTGGGAAAGATTGTTGCTGTATCACCGCATACTGCTCTCGTACAACTTGTCAGCGATAAGAACTTTCGAGTTTCGGTTAGAGAAATGCGATCAAGAGATGTTGGAATCCTCAGCTATTCTCTCAAAACTGGCTATGTGATTCAGGATGTACCTAAAAATGCTGAAGTAATAGCTGGCGACTCTGTAGTAACTTCTGGTTTCAGTGATATTTTTCCTGAACACATCTTTGTCGGTTGGGTTTCGGCAATTTCACCAGTTGTCGAAGATTATGTAAAATCAGTGCGCGTTGATCTGGCGACAAACTTTAACCGAGTTGAAGAAGTATTTATTCTGAAATAGTATGTTTGATATAATTAAATATAGCATCTTTGGCTTGCTGGTTCTCATCTTTCAGTGGATGCTAGGTGATATATTCAGTATCTACGGTCTCACACCAAGTTTTCTGGTTATCTTTATTATCTACGTGGGATTGACCCATAGCCAACTAAATGCCATCTGGTTGGGATTCTTTTTAGGCTTTATCATTGATGCCCTTACAGGAACAGATATGATGGGGTTAACTGCTCTGGCATTATCCACCGTAGGTTATTTGTCTGGTATATTCCATGGGCGTATCGTTAGAATTCCAGTTATTGTTCAATATCTCCTATATGCTGGCTTTCTGCTCGTATTCTTCATAATTACGGTCATGATATCTCTTCAGGATTCACAGTTTGCTACAGGTAATATTGTTTTTCTGATCCTATTGCCAAAAACCCTGTACACAATGGCCTTACTCAGCGGAAGTTTTATAGTTCTTCGAGTCGGTGCAGAGTAATGCTCCAAGGCAGGAATATCGTTGAGGGCTGGAGGTCGCTCCTGGTCCACGGTCTTCTGGTACTTCTTTTTCTGATACTTATCGGTCGTTATTACTACTTAATGATCGTATTTCATGAGAAATATGCTGAAAAAGCTACTGCCAATCACATTCGCGCTGTGCCTGTACTTGCCTCACGCGGCGTTATTTATGACCGTGCAGGAAATCTCATTGTTGACAATGCTCCCAGTTATACCATTTCTGTTATACCCATTGAAGTAAAAGACAAGCCACAATCCTTGGAACAATTATCAAGCATTATGGAAATTTCTGTTGAGGAAATCAACCGTCGTATTGTCAAGAATCGTCGGGGGAATTTTGCACCAGCAAAAGTATTCAGTAGAGTCCCTTTTGAAAAAATATCCTACTTACAGGAGCATCGTCTTGAACTCATTGGTGTAACCTACAGTATTGAGCCCATTAGAAATTATGTATCTGATTTAGATCTATCCCATGCTCTGGGTTACACTCGAGAGATCAATCGTGACGATCTGAATCGATTCAAGAAGGAATCCGACTATCAACCTGGTGACCAGGTCGGTTGGAAAGGTCTGGAAAAATATTATGAATCAGATTTACATGGCCAGCGGGGTTTTAGATATATAGAAGTAAATGCCCTGGGTCAGGAAATTGGTGAGCTTGAAGATAGAGCTCCTATCAATCCTATTCCCGGTCATGATCTCATCCTGAGTATTGATTCGTATATCCAGAGAGCCGTTGAAAAAGCCCTGGCAGATTCATCAGGATCTGTTGTGATTCTAAATCATAAAACCGGTGAGATTTTAGCCTATGCCAGTCGGCCAGGATATGATCTTGAAATGCTTTCCGGTAGGATATCCTCAAAGGACTGGAATGCACTTTTACAGGACCCTCGTAAGCCTCTGTACGATAGGGGAATACAGGGTCTCTATCCTGCTGGCTCAACTTTAAAGCCATTAGCCGCACTCTATTCGCTTGAAAATCATTCGAATGCTAAGGACCGTACCTATATGTGTCGTGGAAGTTACCGGCTTGGGAACCGTTCATTTGGCTGTTGGAAAAAAACTGGACATGGCAAGATGAACCTCCATGATGCATTACAGCAATCATGTAATGTTTATTTTTTCAATCTTATACAAGATATTGGTCTTGAGGATTGGGCCCATATTGCTCGTGAGTTTGGCTTTGGGAAACGCACCAATATTGATATTCCCGGTGAGAATAAAGGTTTAGTTCCTGACACAAAATATATGAATCGTAAATACGGTCAAAATCAATGGACGCGGGGCAATCTCCTGAATATCGTGGTGGGTCAGGGTGATGTATTGGTTACTCCGCTGCAATTGGCCCAGTTTGCAGGCATGTTAGCTCAGCGTGGAACCCAATTTCAACCCCATTTCGTTAATCAGGTAGTTTCCAAGAATAGTGACATTATCATGGAAAACATTTCCCCCTCAAAAGATAGGGTGACTGCCTCAAAGGACTCCTGGGATTTTATTCATCAGGCTATGTGGGATGTAGTAAATGGTAAAAAGGGAACCGCAAAAGCGGCACGTCAAAAAGAGTGGGATATATACGGTAAAACAGGTACAGCCCAAAATCCTCATGGTGAAGATCATGCCTGGTTTATTGGATTTAGTCTTGATGAACGTTACCCTTACTCATGGGCTGTACTTTTGGAAAACGGTGGTGGCGGTGGTGGTAAAGCTGCACCGCTCATTGGGAAAGTACTTAGAAGCATTGCGAAAAGACCTTCATGAATATAAGCAGCTATATCATTGTCAAACTAAAAGAGCTGGAGTGGAGTACGCTCATATTGGTTCTTATCTTATCTGCCAGTGGCTTACTGGCCATTTACAGTATTGAAGCTCAGCACGATTCCAGTGCTGGATATTTTCTCAGGCAAAGCATCTGGACCATTATTGGTATAGTGTTATTTCTAACAGCTTATTTTATACCGCGTAAAGTCATTCATAATTTGACATATCCAGCCTATGGAATTGGAATCGTCTTGTTGTTTATTCCCATACTTATGAAAAGTGGTGGGTCAGTGAGTCGATGGATAGTTATTGGCAGTATTGGAATTCAACCATCCGAGTTTATGAAAATCTTCCTGCTCCTGGCGCTGGCAAAATATTTTGCAGATCATAAGAAACGACTTGCAACCCTGAAAGAGTTGATGACTCCTGTGGCTATGACCCTGGGACCCACCATACTTGTCCTAGCCCAACCTGATTTGGGAACCGCTTTGGTATACTTTGGGATATTGATTGTTATCATTTTTTGGGCGGGCATAAAACCACTCCATTTCTTCCTCCTGCTGGCACCTATTGCCTCCATGCTAGCGGCTTTTCAGACAATTTCTTTCTTTCTCTGGATGGGAGTCATAATAGTCGTTCTCTATTTCAACCATCTTCCATTCTGGACAAAAATAATGAACTTCTTTATTAATGTTGGGCTGGGTGGAATAACAAACCTGCTTTGGGCATTGCTAAAACCCTACCAGCAGCAAAGAATTCTTTCCATGATTGATTCCGATTCTGATCCGCTTGGTGCAGGATATCAGGTTTCCCAATCTTTGACAGCATTTGGTTCAGGTGGTCCTTTCGGAAAAGGATTGGGCGAGGGTACCCAAACCCATCTGAAGTTCCTGCCAGAGCAACATACAGATTTCATTATGAGTGTGATTGGCGAAGAATTTGGGTTTGTTGGCGTTATGGTAGTTCTGACTCTTTTCTATCTTCTTATCGCCAGATTAATTACACAAGCATATAACAGCAAATTCAGATTTGATAGTGTCATTCTAATCGGAATTGCCACTATTTACATTTTTCACGTATTTGTAAACCTCGGAATGATAGTTGGCATCATGCCCGTGACAGGAATTCCATTGCCGTTTATTAGTTATGGAGGATCATTTATGATTACTTCTATGATTTTGGCTGGTCTTTCGGTCAATATGTCCTCAGTTCGACGGGCCGTTGGGTAGTGCCTCAAGCCCCCTGAAACCACTACATTTAGCGTTGCGAGACCCTGTGGTGAGGTTAAATTGACGCCCGTATGATTTCTTGTCTTAACTCCCAGCAGAAAGTGGCTTAAGCAATGTACAAAAGAACGTTCGCTCTTATTTTGATACTATCTCTCATCGTTGGTTGTGGCGGTTCGAAAGAACTACAGCAGGAAATTGATGATGTAAAACAAGGTAGCCAAGGCACAGACAGTACTCTAGTTGTGCTTGATGCAAGGCTGAAAGAGTTCTCTCAAGAAGTAAAAGCGATGCGTGAAACATACAATGAGAACCATATTAGTCTTGAAAATCTGTATAAGCTGAATGCTGAATCCAAGCGATCTATCGACGAATTATCCTCTGAAATTGATGGTAAATTGGCCAACGAGCGTAGTCGCACAGATTCTGTGACAAGTGAATCTGCTAAAACGAGCGGCGAACAGATTGCAGGACTCCAGGCTGAGCAGACAGGCCTTAGAGAGTCAATCACAGGACTAGGTACTTCCATCCAAAACACTCAATTTCAGGTGGATAGTATTTACGCTACCATGGATCCAGCAAAAATTGCAGTTCTGGAAGAAAATCTGCTCAATATTGTAAGTCAGTTTTCCCTTTTAGATTCATCATTTTCTGAATATCAGTTAAATGTAGCGGATCATATGATGAGTTCCGAGGATCAGCTAGGCACATTAGAGCTGAACGCAAAAGTACAGGATAGTTCAAATTACGATATTCTATCCCAACTTGTATTTCTTGAGAATAAAATTATTTCACTCACAAATTCATTTAATGAGCTTATGGCAATGCCATCGACTACGCCTAATATTGTTAGAACACCTCAGACCCAGACACAGATGCCACGTCCACAATCATCTGCGACTGCCAAGATGGATTATGAGACATATAAGCAACATTATATCGATGCCTTGAGCTCGTATCAGAATGGTGATTTCATGGGCGCCATCGACGCGTTTGAGATGTTGATTCTAAATGATTCACAAAATGACTATGCCGATAATGCCCAATACTGGGTCGGAGAGTCATACTATGCCTTAGACGAATACTCAAGGGCCATAGAGGCATTTAGAAAAGTGATGCAATTCAATGATTCCAATAAAGCCGATGCTGCACAATTCAAGATTGGATATTCCTACCTAAATAGCGGGGATAAAGCCCGCGGTTACGATGAATTAGAACGGCTTCTGGATATGTTCCCTGAAAGTTCCTATCGGGAAAAAGTCAAGCAAATCCTCGCCTCCAGATAATAGGTTATATAAAAAAAGAAATTTATGCCAACAAAAATTTACTATCTCTCCTCAGAAGTATCTCCCTTTTCTGAGGCCACAGACCTTGCCAAAATATCCAACAAAGTTCCTACTCATTTCCAAGAAAAAAAGCAGGACTTTAGGATTTTCACTCCTCGCTATGGTTTTGTCAGCGAACGTCGCTACGTTATTCGTGAAGTTATCCGTCTTAAAGAAATTGAAGTCGAGTTTAAAGGTGAAGTTGGATTTGGAGCTGCAAAATCAGCCTTCGTCCCTTCGACCCGTGTCCAGGTCTACTTTATGGAATACCAGCCTTATTTTGGTGGCAAAAATAAAACGTTATATAAAGTTGCTGAAAACCGCTACAATCAGCGAAATGCTGAAAAATATTTCTATTTCTCAAAAATTGCAATTGAGAACCTGACCTATCTATACTGGCAACCAGAATTTATCCTTTGTAATGACTGGACGACTGCCATGGTTCCCATTCTATTTAAGACTGTTTATGCTGAGGAAGAGTTTTTCACAGACATGAAAACTGTCCTTAACCTGGTGAACATAGAAGAGATGGGAAAAGTGGCTGCTAAGCAGTACGAAATGGCCGGTTTGGAACCTGAAGATTATGCTGGCTATGAGGACAATTTACTTGGGCTTGCCATTAAGCATGCTGATCATATCATCAGCATTTCCATTACTGGAAAAAGCAATAAGGAAAAAATTGAGAAGCATAGCAAGATCCAAGAAGCTTTAAAGGCAACTGGAAAAAAAGTTAAATATTTCACTATCTCCGATGAAAGTGAAGAGGAATGGCAACAGCTCAATATGGATTTGGAAACATTCTTTGGAGTTGAGTATTAAAACTCTGAATATTGACAGTGTTGACTCTAAACCATCTGAGTTAAGTGTTTGAACATTTAACTCTTTTTTAAAGGGGCTTATGAAAATCCGGATTCCTTTTGCAGTTGCTTTAACCGCACTTATCCTATGGTCTTGCGATGAACCCATCGCCTACGACAACGATAGTTTTACCTACAACCCATTTATCTTTACTGAAGATACCCTGAATAATGTTACTTCAATTGCATCAGGTGATGCTGATATTGATTGGGGCTCACACTTCAGATCCTGGATTGGTGATACTGATTACTACAAGTCAGGTTTTACCGTTGAGTTTGTTTTTTCTGATACAGCTTTGGATATTGCTGGAGTAGATAGTATAAATTTTCAGATTCAACATGTAAAAACATACCCCCAGGATGGATCTGATACGCTAGGCTCCACTCATTCCACTTTTGGATATTATGAAACTATGGATCAAGCCATTGATATTGAAAGCTCATTCTATGGTAATTTCCTGGGTACAGATACAATGAATATTTCTGGAGGTAGCAATTTCTGGAGTTACACTTTACCAGCCGATTTGATAGTACATGGTGATACCAGCGTGAGCCTGGGTGTATTCCCGGCCGCTACTGATTATCTCTCCTCTGTGTATGGCGGGGGATCGGTATCAAGACCTTCGCTTAGTTTCTTTTTTCATGAGGCTGATTCTGCTGGAGATGACAGTGCTACATCCATAACATTTTTGGCGGATACTCTCCACATGCATTTCACTGAAAAGTCTACCTTCTTTGATCGATCCCAATTTGAGTATATCAGTCAATTAAAAACTGATTCTGTGCGATTTACACTGAATCTGATTGATTTCGATGTTGAGGGGGATACGCTGCAGCATATTATCAATTCCAGCATTTTGCCTGCTATTGACGATATGGCTTCAGCGCTGTACATGCCAGATAGCGTGTTCAGATTCAGTATGAGTGTTGAAGAACCTATCTCAGGACTGACTACAACTATAGAATATGGCGGAGACGGTTACAATGCCAATGAAGTGAAATATCTCGTCCAGGCTGCCCTTGATGCTGAAAAAACTGAAATGGACCTGATTCTTCGTTCTACCAATCCTGGTTATAATCCTGGATATATAGCTATTTCAAAAGATGTGACCCAATCAGCACTATATGTGAAAGCTTCCATGGCGGTGCAACCATGAAAAAGATAATAATTCTTATTCTCGTGCTGGCCTATTCTCTCATGGGACAATCAGCCTATTATCGTCTCGGTTATGGTGATATTTTCCCAACAACTGGTCCATTTAGCAGTAGTCTTGGGCATGGTGCAGTAGCACTTGGTGACTCCACCCGTATCGCAACCCAGAATCCAGCAGCTCTGAGCAGCTCGAATAAAGTCCACTTTGGTGTAACTCTTGGCTCAGAATTCAGATCGATAAATAGTACTGTGTCAAACAATACCAGATTGGAACAGCTTTATCTCAGCTTCCCTGTAGGTAAAAGATTTGGGATGAGTCTGGGAACCCAGGCCATTGCCGATTTTGCATCCGAATATGCCTTTAGTCTTGGTCTCGGTACCTTCTCTGAACACTCTGAAGGAGGCATCTGGGACTATCACATTGGTCTGGGATATGACCTCTCATCAAGTATGAGACTCGGTCTGAAACTACACACTTTCCAGGGGCTCCTAAGACGTGAAACCAGGGTTCAATTGGACGATAGCCAGGAACTCTATGTGGTCAAAGGTGATATCTCAGGCAGAAGTATTGAAGCAGGAGTCATCTCAAATTTAAGAGAGAAGGTTTCCCTCGGATTGACAGTGAATATTCCCTACGATAAACCCACTCTATCAGGTCGGGATAGTCTGGCCGGCTCTGGAGCTTATGTTGACCTTGAAGAAGAGCTGGGTGCCTGGCCAACTACTATCAAATTTGGAGTTATCTACCATCATTCAGAAACCATGAATTTCATGGCCGGGATTGGACAGCAACTCTTTTCTGAATCTGGCTTTGATGATGCGCAGGTATTCAGCCTGCCTGAGGGCTGGAGTACTACACCCGTAGCATCATTTCAACTTGCTATGCAAAAATTACCAACCGACAGAACCTCCCGTTATTGGACCAAGAGAACAGGGTGGCATGCCGGGGTTTCAATTAAGAATTATTACTTGATGCCAGCTTCAGGGAATATGATTTATGAGTATTCATTAATATCTGGTACCAATCTCGAACTAAGAAATGGTAGAAGTATGTTTGAACTATCTGGAGAATTTGGATCTCGTGGGGGAGAAGAAAGTCTGCCGGAAGAATTATTTGCCAGGATGAAACTGGGAATTCAAATCAATGATATGTGGTTTAGAAAAGTTAAAAGAAGATGAGGGTTAACTCATGAAGTTTAAAGGTGTATCAATATTTGCCATGAGTCTAATGGTATTTACGATGGTTATATCAGCATGCATGCCACCACAGGCTACCGCTGAAGAACTTGCTGCCATGGAAAAGGCACGCAAGGACTCTGTCCGAAAAGCCAATTCACGTTACTGTATGAAGCATTTAAGTTTTGCTACGGAGTACTATAAGAACAAAGCTTATACCGATGCCTTGTATAACTATAATAAATTATTTGAATATGAGTGTGTTGATGATCAAATGGCACAAAATGTTTATGTCTACATGGGCAATTCTTATCGTGAATTAGATAATTTGGATACAGCAATCATATTTTATAATGAAGGTCTGAGCATTATTCCCGAGAATAAATATTTGTGGGAAAATAAGCTATTTACGCTGAAAATGATGGATGATGAAGATGCTGTACTTCAGGCCAAAGTTGATATGTACGCAGCTTTCCCTGCAGACTCAATCCTGGGTGAAGAGATTGCCGAAGATTATATCAAGTTTTCAATGTATCCAGAAGCAATTGCCATGGCAGAACACCTTCTGCTAACCAATTCTGAAAATAAAAATCTTAGAAATATTATCCGAGAAGCCATTGAAGCTGAGGGTGGTGATGTTCGTGGATTTGTTGAAGAGGAGTATAAAAATAATCCAGGCAATATTTCTAATGCTCAGGACTATGTTCGTGTGCTCCGTGATGCAGGTGAAAATGATACAGCCATCAAAGTTTTAGAGGGAATACTTACTGTTTCTCCAGGGATGACCAACATCATGAAGGATCTCGTTGAAGCCTATCGTGAACTGGGTCAAACAAAAACTGTCATCAGCTGGCTCAAAAAATTGAATACCGCCAATCCTGAAGACGTTCGTATCTACTTTGATATGACACAGGCCTACATCGATGATGGGCAGCTAAAATCAGCCATGTCATGGGCTGGTAAGGCTATTAAAATGGATTCACAAAATGGACAGACCTATGCCAATCGTGCTTCAGTGTATGAAGCTGTGGGTATCGCTTGTACAGGCTCAGCTCCAGATTTTGATGATAAGCTGGTATTTATGATGGCATATGAAGACTATAAAACTGCCAAATCAAAAGGCTATTTTAAAGCATCTAAGAAAATAGATTTTCTAAAAGAAGCTCGCATTCCTCAAAGTGGTGATTGGTTTTTCAATAGAGATGAATACGTAAAAGCAGGTAAAGCCAAGCCTAAGAAGGAGTGTTATACCTGGTTAAAACGAAGCGTTACAGCCCCTAAAAATTAAATAGGGTTAGACTATGAACATTGCCATCGGGTGTGATCATGCCGCATTAGAGGCAAAGAGAGAGATCGTTGAATATCTCAAGTCGCTTGAGCATGTCATGTTGGATGAAGGTACCCATAGTCTAAAATCTTGTGACTATCCAGATTTTGCTGCCGCAGTTAGCCGCAAGGTTCAGGCTGGTTCTGCTGAGCGTGGTATTTTGATATGTGGGACTGGTATAGGCATGTCAATCGCAGCAAATCGTTTTAAGGGTGTGAGAGCAGCGCTGTGTTATACTGAAGAACTAGCTGAACTGAGCAGACTTCACAATGATGCAAATGTACTTTGTCTCGGTGCTCGGACACAATCTGTTGATTCCATGAAAAGTATTGTCTTACGCTGGTTAACCACAGAGTGGGAAGGTGAAAGACATGGGAGCAGGCTTAACAAAATAGAATCCAATTCTAGAGGTCAAGATGCTGAATGAGCTAAAAACGTCTGATCAGGCTATCTATGCTGCAATTATGGCAGAACGGGATCGTGAGAACGATACTTTAGAGTTAATCGCCTCAGAAAATTTCGTCAGCAAGGCTGTCTTACAGGCTGCTGGTAGCGTGATGACCAACAAATACGCTGAGGGTTACCCAGGTAAACGTTATTATGGTGGTTGTGAGGCAGTGGATACAGCTGAAAATCTTGCCAGAGATCGAGTAAAAGAACTCTTTGGTGCAGAGTATGCCAATGTACAGCCCCATTCGGGAAGTCAGGCCAATATGTCTGTCTATTTCACGCTGGTAAAGCCCGGTGATACTGTTTTAGGTATGGACTTGTCCCATGGTGGTCATTTAACGCATGGTTCACACGTAAACTTTTCTGGTAAATTCTACAATATTGTGGCTTATGGCGTAAACGCTGAAACTGGATATATCGATTATGATATGGTTCGCGATCAGGCTAAAAAATATCAGCCTAAAATGATTATTGCCGGTGGTAGCGCCTACCCAAGACATTATGATTTCAAGTTGTTTAGAGAGATTGCCGATGAAGTTGGTGCTTTTCTCATGGCTGATGTTGCCCATCCAGCTGGATTAATCGCTGCGGGAGAACATCCAAGTCCAATGCCCCATTGTCATGTCGTGACGTCCACGACGCATAAAACCCTGAGAGGTCCACGTGGTGGACTAGTGATGATGGGTAAAGATTTTGAAAATACATTCGGAATCGTCGCACCGAAAAGCGGACGCACAAAAATGATGAGTGAACTTTTAGATAGTACGGTCATGCCGGGTATTCAGGGTGGCCCTCTTATGCATGTTATTGCTGCAAAGGCTGTTGCCTTTGGTGAAGCATTAAAACCATCATTTAAAACCTATGCTAAGCAGGTCATATCCAATGCGAAAGCACTTGGTGTGGCTCTCAATGAATATGGCTTTAAACTCATTTCTGGCGGTACTGATAACCATTTACTACTTATTGACTTAACAGCTAACGATATTAGCGGCAAAAAGGCAGAACGCCTTCTTGAAGAAGCAGGCATGACAACCAACAAAAATATGGTCCCATTTGATCAACGCAGTCCTCTGGTTACCAGTGGGATTCGCATCGGGACTGCTGCTTTGACAACCCGTGGTTTCAAGGAAAATGAGATGAAGCTCATTGGTGGATTTATCAATGAAGTTATTACAGATCCCAACAATGAAAGTGTCATCCAGACTGTACGCGCCAAAGTCAAAGATTTGGTGAAGGACTTTCCGCATTACCAGGATGTTGAGTAAAACGTATGAATTGTCCGCAATGCCAGCAAGGTGATACACGGGTTATTGACTCCCGACATACCCAGGATGGACGGGCCATTCGACGCAGACGTGAGTGTGGGAGTTGCGCCTACAGATTTACCACTTATGAATATGTTGAGATACAACCACTCCTGGTTATAAAGAGTAATCAGCGTCGTGAGCCATTTGAGAGAGAAAAGATTCTAAAAAGCATTGCAATTGCCTGTAGTAAACGACCAGTGACTAGTGCGCAAATGAGCGAGACTGTTGATTTGATTATTCAAGATGTAAACACATTCGGATCATCTGAAGTACATGCAAAGGATGTGGGTGAGCTTGTGATGAAGCATCTCAAGGATCTTGATGAGATTGCCTATGTCAGATTCGCTAGTGTATACAGGAAATTTGAGGATGTCGATGAATTCAGGGCGGAACTGGACGATATCTAGATTGACATTGCGATCTGATTCAGAAATATATTGAAATGATCGAAATAAAAAATATTCATAAATCATTCGGTGACCTCAACGTTCTCAACGGGGTAAGCATTGAAGTTGAGGATGGCCAGAGTCTCGTCGTTATGGGGAAAAGTGGCCAGGGGAAAAGCGTTCTCCTGAAACTAATTACCCGCCTGCTTTATCCAGATGCTGGAAATATCTATATCGATGGTGACGATCTTGGTAGCCTCAATTCAAAAAGACTCAGTGAATGTCGTTTGAAATTCGGTATGTTGTTTCAGTCAGCAGCACTATTCGATAGTCTGAATATTTGTGATAATGTTGGCATCGGACTGAAAGCATACAACCGCTATTCAGATGCCGAGATTCAGTCAGTTACCCAGGAAAGTCTTGAACGCGTCGGTTTGGTTGATGTAGGCGACAAATATCCCGCACAATTGAGTGGTGGCATGCGTAAGCGCGTTGGTTTGGCGCGTGTTGTAGCTATGAAACCTAAATATATTCTGTATGATGAACCCACCACTGGCTTGGATCCTGTTACCAGTGCACAGATTGCCATACTTATCAAAGAAATGCAGGACGACCTGAATGTTACCAGCATTATTGTGACACATGACATTCCGACTGGCTTTTTCCTGGCAGATAAAATTGTTTTACTGGATCAGGGGAACTTTTCCTTTGTTGGTAACGTGGAAGAGATGAGAAAGTCAGAAATGAAATCTGTGCAGGATTTTATCAGTGGCTATAAAGAAGAAGCAGATATTAAATTTAGGTGATCCATTGAATCAAAACCGCTTGTTTTGTCCCATTTCAAAAACTGCTCTTATGCCAGCTAGTGATGCTCAACTAAAATCATTCAATAATCTGGTTAAAAATGGGCAAGTACATGACAGAAATGGCGACCGGATTGAGGGTGAATATTCTGACCTGTTGCTAAATGAAAACTTTGATACAGCCTACAGAATTAGACTTGATATCCCTCAACTTATACCGGCGTTATCCATATCACTTGAGGGCTTAAATTTAGTGAATTCCGTTGATTAGAGAAGGGGGCAAACCTATATTCGCCCGCTTTAATGGAGGAGAGCTTTAAGAGAGAAAACGTTACTGGGATTTTTTGATGAGAATCCGCCAAAAATACAATACGAACCTGGCGTTCATCTTTTTTAAAGTTGATACCGAATGTTATTAGTAATATTCGGTTTTTTTATGAATGAGGAGTTAGTGAGCATGAAAATGAATAAAATAATTAATATCACCATCGGGAGTCTGATGTTTTTGTCAGTTGCCTTCTCCCAAAGTGCCTTATTTCTGCTAATTGCACCTGGTGCACGAGCAGGTGGTATGGGTGAAGCACAAGTTGCGCTAGCAGATGACTCCTATGCAACCTACTGGAATCCTGCAGGTCTTGGTTTCCAAAGTGGTTATGAGGTCTCTGGAATGCATGTAAATTGGCTTCCAGGTCTTGTAGATGACATGTACTATGACTTTATAGCTGGTCGCGTTCCTGTAGAGGGTCTGGGCGTATTTGGTGGGCATCTGATCTACCTCAATGCTGGCGAACAGCAGTATACCGATGCCAATGGTGTATCTCTGGGAACCTTTCTTACTTATTTCACATCTGGAGCAGTTAGTTACGCAACTATGATTTCCGAAAATTCAAGTGTCGGCTTCAACTTTAAAATATTATATCAACATCTTACAGATTCAGACGTCCAGGTGGGAACAGAAAAAACCAAGGGGACCGCAACAAACTTTGGGTTTGATGTTGGATACCTGAGTAAAGGTTATTTTGGTGGTAAACTGGATATTGGAGCCATGGTGGCCAATCTGGGTCCCAAAGTCATTTTCAATGATGAAGAACAAGCTGACCCCATGCCAACAAATTTAAAACTGGGCTTCAACATGAGAGTTTATGACTCCAAGTACAATCGTCTCAATATCGTTTATGATGTGAATAAACTTCTTGTAGGTGAGTACGCTTCCATGGATTGGGATGGCGATATGTTGATTGGTGGTTATAACGAAGATGGTGCTGAGGATATATCCGGCAATTATAACTCGGACGGTCAAAACGAAATTGCCCATACCGACTCATGGTGGAAGGGCATATTTACATCTTTCCTCGACGATTGGTATCTGGGTGGTGATCGTGATATGGACGGAGATAGAATAATTGGTGGCTATGATTCTGACACGACTATGGTAGCTGGAGGTATTTACGGCAAGAGCGGACTTCTAGAAGTAGGCAATAGTGATGATCGAAGTCCTGCTGATGAGTTTGAATCTCTAATTCATAGTGTCGGACTGGAGTACTGGTATAACGAGATGTTTGCCATCCGAGGTGGCTATTATTACGATTCTGAAGGTAAGATTACCACACCAACTGTTGGTGCAGGGTTACGCTACGGAAATTATGGTTTTGATTTTGGCTACACCGTTGCAGAGGAAACCCATCCTCTGAACAACACCATGCGTTTCTCGCTTATGTTAAAATTTTAGGTATGATCGGATTATTCTGATCGTCGATCTTTAATTTTCAACCTCAAAGGCTAGCGGGGACATCATCAACCAACTCACAGTAAGACTATTGCTGACTTTTCTGTCAATGTTGTCCCTTTCAGGGCAAGAACTGAAGGTAGCAATTCTACGAGTTGCCTTTCAGGCAGATACTTCGCAAGCCACAACTGGCGATGGCAGCTTTGTACTGGAAAACACACAAGAGTTCGAGTGTACAGATTGGGCTCTGGATCCGCCTCCTCATGGTCGTGCATACTTTCAGGATCACCTCACAGCAATAGACAACTACTGGCAACGTGTTAGTAATGGTGCGGTTTATGTGAATTTTGATGATTCAGATGTCTATCCATTAAATGAAACTCAGGTCTACGAGCTACCCCATGATATGCTCTACTACCATCCTTATCTGGAATCTTTTGATGAAACCCAGAAGCTTTTCGATTTGAGCCGTGATGCTATCGAACTTGCAGATTCTGAGGTCAAATTTGATGATTACACCACTATCATTATCGCCCATGCTGGCATGGGTGGCGATTTCGCCTTTGCGCTTGATCCCACTCCTGGAAATATTCCCTCCGCCTATCTTTCACAATCAGATTTTGAGGAATATGGATATCTTAGTACACAAGACGGGGATCTGAATGATTTAATCATTATTCCAGAATCACAAAATTTTCTTCAATTCAAGGAAACACGTACTCTTTTTGAAGATGCCGAAGATCCCTGTTTCTATCAGGTTGGTTTGAACGGTACTCTGGCACTCATGCTTGGTTTTCATTTGGGATTAGACCCTTTGTATAATACGGAAACTGGTGTTTCTCTGGTAGGTGGGTTTGCCCTCATGGATCAGGGCTCAAACAATTTTCATGGTATTGTGCCAGCTTATCCGGATCCATTCACAAGAATTGATAAAGGTTGGACAACTCCAACCGTGAAACGCATAGGGGATACTGTTTCCTTACATGTTGATGATCCACCGGTGAAAATCTCAATCAATGAAGCAGAATACTACCTCGTCGAGAATCGACAGAGAAATATGCTTCATCCCAGTAGCATGCCCCTGTGGATCGATGATGCTGGGTTTGATACTGTTTCTGTAGTTCTAAGTGCTGGAGGCGTTGTTGTTCAGGTCGACGAACAGCATGCTGGTTTACCGGGTAATGGTCTCAATATCTGGCACATCGATGAAAACGCCCGCTTTGAGGATGACAATCCCAATGGCGGACCTATCCAGTTTATTGACTTCGTTGAAGCAGATGGGGCCCAGGATATGGGACACACCACTCAACTGCTCTTTGCTGACTATCTTGAAACAGGTTGGTGGTTTGATCCATGGTTTGCTGGTAATGAGGGTTGGTTTCATCTTAATCGTTATGAAGATATAGTAGGGGACAGTCTGCTAAGTTTCAGTTCCACTACCTTTCCCGCCACAACATCAAACACCGGGACACCTACTCACCTGAGAATCGGTGACATTTCGAATAATGGTCCCACTATGAGTTTTTCGATATCATCTGACAGATTGGCTGCCAGGGATTCCATATCAACATTCATGGGCTGGGGCGCAGAAGCAAATTCTCTCTGGGCTTTCAATACGGATTCATCACAGATTATTGAAGCTGTTTTTGCCGATGGTGGCTTTACGCGAACCCCAAGTTCAAATTTAACTCCTGAACACATTTTCCTATCCAATAGCGATAGCACCTTTCAGTTCCGCTACCCTTGGGTTTTCCCCAATATGACTTCTGGTTCAAGATTCATCAATGTTGAAACAGGTGATTATCATAACAATCCGTCTGTAGGCAACCCATTTGAAATCGTTATTGGCAAGACTCCTCCGCTTACGCTTTCATATTTTGGTGAAAATGATGACGATTATTTCCTCGCGAAATGGTTTGAGTATGATCAAATCAGCCAAATTATTAATGAAGGTCCTTTGCTTGGTTCACCTGTTGCCAGGTTTCAGACTACCTCAGGCATTCAATCTTTCTATTCAGGTTTCACAGACGATCCTACACCGGTTGGTGTGACACCTTACCGTGACCCCAATGGCATATATATGGATGTCCCTGAAGCTGTTGATGTTATCTCCTGGTCAAATGGAGCTAATGCCTTGAAAATATCCCATCTTCCTACTGAATCGATTGATTATATCAACGTGGTCAAACCCCTTCACATTATTCCCTTAGATGCTGACTTGGATGGATATTATGAAATTGGTCTGTTCTATGTGAATTCGGTTAAAATTATTAATCAAGCCGGCATTTTATATAATGGCAGTCCTTTTACTACTGAAGCCTTTTATGGTAATCCAATAGTCGGGGCAACAATTGATGGGCAACCCAGCATCTTTTTACGTCACCTCAAGGGATATTCAATATTTGCTTATGATGGTAAACGCCTGGATAGCGGTGTATTACCACAGGTTTCCAGCAATATCGATAATTACCTGAGTACGATGCCAGGTTTAAGTCTGATTCTCAGTGATCAGGATGTCCTGTACTTTGAATATGATCAGAATACTGATGGAATTGCATTTTGGTCTAACCCACAGGGAAATCGAGATGGTGATCGGGTGGTAGTCACACCGATAGTGATACCAGAGTCAGTTCCTGCGATAAAATCCAATTCAGTTTACAATTATCCCAATCCTGTAAATGGTAACACCACAACGATCCGAGCCTGGTTAGGAAGCGTAGATACCTGGAGTATAGAAATATTCTCCATGAGCGGTGCTCAGGTAACTCGTATTGAACAGGATGTACTCCAACAGAATAGTTTCAATGAATGGACCTGGGATGCCGCGGAAGTATCCAATGGTGTATACCTTGCTCAGGTTGTAGCAGGGGATGCCTCCGAGATAGTCAAGATCGCCATTATTCGATGAACATCGTTAAATTCATACTCTACATCCTCGGTATAAGCAGCCTTCTGATAGCTCAGGGCTTTAACCATCCTGAGTTGGAATGGGAAACCATTGAGGGTAAGCACTTTATAGTGCATTACCACCAGAATACAGAATGGACGGCTAACGAGGCATTGCACGTAGCAGATGACATCTATGCTGGCATAACCTCACTCTATCAATATGAACCTGAAGAAAAGACTCAGATCATTATCAGAGACACTGATGATTATGCCAATGGTGGAGCATATTACTTTGACAATAAAATTGAAATCTGGGCCATGCCGCTGGATTATGATTTGCGGGGCTCGCATTACTGGCTCAGAGATGTCATCACCCACGAATTCACTCACATCATCAGTTTACGAGCCTCTCGGAAGCTGCATAAAAACGTTCCAGCAGCATATTTGCAAGTTATTTCATATGAACCTGAACGTCGCGAAGATGTTCTATATGGCTATCCCAATGGTATCGCTTCATATCCAATCCCTTCAGTGGTAGTTCCCATGTGGTGGGCTGAAGGCATTGCACAATTTCAGAATGATACGACGCGATGGGATTGGTGGGATAGTGTACGAGATATGATGTTGAGAGATCGTATCAGTTATGATAAAGTCCTGACACTCAATGAGATGGATGGATTTGGTAAAGTTGGTATTGGCAATGAAAGCGTCTATAACCATGGTTTTGGTTTTGTAAGGTACCTAGCTCACGAGTATGGGCAGGACGTACTTAAGCGTATCACAGATCGTCTTAGCAGTCCCCGAAATTATGGCTTTTATAAAGCCCTTGAAGCAGAAACAGGAGTGCCGGCAAATAGACTATGGGACGACTGGGTGACATCCCTCGCTGCTCGGCAGGCGTTGTCCTTTCAGGATGATGAAGCCATCAGTCCTATCCATTTCATCCAGCGCGAAGGAGATGCCAATCATTATCCCAGATTCAATGTTACTGGCAAAAAACTGGGTTTCATTTCCAGCTCAGGTGAAACCTATCTATCTCGAACTGCTCTATTTATCAAAGATAGCTCTGAAACAGCTGAAAAATTAATTCCTGGAGTTGAGGGATTTGATTGGAGTCCCGATGGTGAGCATCTTGTCTATGCCCGTAAGGAATACTACGATGGGGGCATACCTGATCCACGTACACATGATCATTCAAGCCACAGTCTGAACCCTTTCTTGTCTGCCAATGCAGTTTCTACCTGTGAACGTTGTAAGCTGCTGATCAGTGGATCAAGATATTCGGACTTATTTATAGTACATCCGGACAGCCTTGATGAAGAACGTCAGCTAACTTTTGGTGAACGGGTCAAAAATCCGGTCTGGTCACCACAAGGGGATAGGATTGCTTTTGTTAATCTCAGGGATGGCAGTAACAATCTCTGTCTTGCTTTCCCGGAATATCCTGATAGCGTCCAGCAGATCACTTTTTTTGCTCCTGGTACCCAAGTGTATGTCCCGAGGTGGTCACCTGATGGTAAGAGCATCATCTTTGACTATACCTCCGGCAGTAATCGTGATATTGCCATTTATCATCTCGCGAACGGAAACATTGAACCCATACTATCTGAGAAATGGGATGAGCGCAATCCAGTATTCAGAGGTGACTCAACTATTTATTACACTGATGATCGTACTGGAGTGTTTAATATTTATACATACGATCTAAAAACAAAAGCTAATGGTCGCGTTACCAATGTGATCGGTGGAGCTTTCCAGGCAGAGTGGTACAACGATAAGCTCTATTATTCTCTGTATGATAGTCTGGGGTTCAACATCGCTGTACTGGATGAATCAGAATTGGTCAATCTTGAGAGTGCACCCCTGAACGCATCCCTGGAACGTATCATCGATCCTACCTGGACACGCCATGATGAAAAGTTGACTCCTACAGATTATTCATTCCGTGCTGGTCCCATGTTTTTATTGCCTCGTATGCAAATTGAGATGGACCAATCAAAGAATGATATTTTAGTAAAGCCAGGTTTCTACTTTTTCTCGGATGAGATCATCAGCAATTATTCAATGATTGGTGGTTTTGGACTGGCACCCAATCTGGATATGGATTTATTCATATCGGCCCAGTACAAAGGTTTCCTCCCTACCATAACATTTGAATTTTATCAGATGGTACGCCACACCACGGAAGAATTATGGTATTATGGGAAAGTTTATCCTGCTCAAAGTGATCTAACATTCAGCCTATCTCAAGGAGTGTTATCTGCCGACATTCGAGTACCTCCAATGCATGCGCTCAAATTAGACATATCAGCTTCTAATTATCGTACGTCAATTGGCTTACACACTGTCGGTCCCAATAATCTTCCAGCCGGAGGCATCAGTTATGACTACTATAAAGGCTGGGACTGGGGCTTAAAATGGGATATGTCACACATCAATATCAGACAGGAGCGGGGGATTAATCCATCGGGTTATAAAGCCAGCATCTCTATTCGAGATAACCATCACAATTTTCTTGATCATTACGGGTATGATGAATCAACTGAGCGATGGGGAAATATCTTCGGCAATTATCGCTATGCAAAATTGAATGCCTCGACATTTTATGGGTATCTACTTCCTGTACCTGGCAACTTTGTCATATCCAATACAACGGAATTGAATCTGATTGATAACAATGCCATAGATGATTTCTTCTGGGAGTTTGGTGGCGGCATGCCTGGATTAAAAGGCTATCCATTCTACGCTTTAAAAGGGAGTCGTCGGTTTATTTCCACAGCCACCATGAGATTCCCTCTCTTCAGAGATAATTACAGCCGTGTTGCACATCTGACTGTTAGGGACCTCTACCTCGGTTTTCATGGACAATTCGGTGCCATATGGTCAGCTGATCCTGAAATGGTGACTCCGGATGACTTTTCTGCCTGGATGACGCATGAAAGAGATCAAGTAAATCTGGTCAAGGATGTAGGCATGGATTTACGCCTAGCACTTAATTCTTATTATGCTTTCCCAACGGCCTTTGAATTTGGGGCATATTATGGTTTGGATGATGTGAATGTCACAACCAATAATGGTGATATAATTAACTATGGTGGGGAATGGCGATATTACTGGAAGGTCTTGTTTGGGTTTGAATAATATGAAGAAGATATTGGTCCTATTGATAGCAGGATTGCTGATGTTATCCATCGTGCAAGCCAATGAACCACAGGATAGTCCAGCGAAACTCAAAGTAGACAAGCGTATGCTGAAAAACTTTGTAAAATCTTTGATCATTCCGGGCTGGGGTCAGTGGGAGAACGGGAATAAAACGCGAGGTATTCTTTATCTCACGGCCGAACTAGCAGGAATTTATGGCTACCAGTCAAATTATTCTGCTGGAGCGGACAAAGAGGTGGAATTTAAGTTATTTGGTGATGAGTACTGGTCTTACGATCGATGGTCGTCGACCAATACAGGCGAAACAGCCTGTGGGGGTAATTTGCGTACTCACCAGATGCCCACTTTTACTGATGGCAATAATATTGAACAGCCGATCAAAGATCACCATTTCTATGAAAATATTAGCAAATATCCCGAATTTGTTTGTGGTTGGGATGACATTGCACAGGTCGACGATGATGACTTAACACCTCATAAGCTCACCTATGTTGAGATGCGTACACACTCCAACGAACTCTACCGTAATGCGCAACTCGCTGGGACACTCATTATGGTCAATCATCTTATAAGTGCATTTGATGCAGCTTTAGGCACGGATATGACATCATTTGAATCAAGTAGTTTCACTGGAAAATTATATATTAATCCGCTGAATGTCGTGAGAGGCATCAGCATGGAGGTTACATTTTGATAAGTAGTGCTACCCGAAATCGCTTTCTCATTTTAGCTATAATTCTTTTAGGATTATCTCTGCAGCAATGTGCCAATCAGAAGGATGTGCTGGAAGCTTCAAATATTTCTGACACCTACCAGCGTGGCCTTGACTATTTTGAAAAGGATAACTATCTCAAAGCAGAAGAAGTTTTCACCTTCATCATTTATAATGATCCAGGTGGTGCTTATGCTGACGATGCACAATTCCAGCTCGCTGAAACCTATTTCGAGCGTGAGGAATACCTGCTGGCCATCAGTGAATATGATCGACTTATTCGTAGAATGAAGAATTCAAGTTTTGTAGAGGATGCTTTTTGGAGAAAAGCCGAAGCCTATTGTGAATTATCCCCTGACTTCCGTCTGGAACGTGATATGACTGATAAGGCTTTAAGATATCTTTATGATTTTACAGATATTTATCCAGAAAGTCGCTATTCAGAGGAAGCACAGCTCCGCATTGTTGAGATGCGTGAAAAGCTCGCACGGAAAATACTGGAAAGTGCCAAACTATATGATACTCTACGGGAGTTTGAATCTGCCATTTTCTATTATGACAGTATTATTAGCGAGTATGGGGATACAGCCTTATATGCATCAGCTCGTCTTGGGAAGGCTGGAGATATGGCTGCTCTGGGTCGCTGGTCCGAAGCAAGAGAATTGTTAAACTCAGTTGCACTGGATGGTAAAAACGATCTTACTCAAAAGGAATTGCATAAATTGCGCGTACTAGGTGAACAAGTCGTTGCAGAAACTGCATCCTCAAAGAATTGAGCCAAGTCGTTTGAAGGTCTGTCTCTTTGGTGGAACATTCGATCCACCTCACAATGCTCACTTCATTATTGCTGAGGCAATTCGTGAATCTCTGGATCTGAATAAAATAGTGTTCATCCCTGCCTACAGACCTCCACACAAATTTGAAACCAAACACGTCACACCGGTTGAGCACCGAGTGGCCATGTTAAAGCTTTGTATAGATGATATTCAGCAATTTGAGTATTCTGATATTGAAATTGTACGTGGCGGTGTGTCTTACACCATTGATACGATTCGAGAGATGAAGAAAGAAAAAGATATCTCTACCAAAGATTTACATTTTTTAATCGGTAGTGATAGCCTGGCCGAGTTTAAATCATGGAAAGACTGGGAGAATATCCTTGAAGAGAGTCAAGTCATTGTCGCTCGACGCCCCAGGTTTGAAAAATCCGATATAGATCCTGACATCATTGACAGGGTTACCTTTCTTAATTTGCCTCGGATGGAAGTAAGCAGTACTGAGATCAGAGAAAGATTCCACGTTGAACGAATGACTCGTTTTTATGTGCCAACACCTGTCTCTGAGTATATTCAGGCCAACAAACTTTATGGATCCTAATAATGGATAGCATGATAGCTTCGATAGGTATGGGTGGGAATAGCGTTATAATTGCCTTCAGTGCTGCACTGCTCTTCTTTGGTGCAGAATGGTTGGTTAGAGGTGGTAGTCTGCTGGCCAAACAAATGGGCGTGAGACCACTTATAGTTGGTCTTTCAATCGTAGCGTTTGGCACCTCCATGCCAGAATTTGTGGTGAGTCTAATTGCCAATGTTTTTGAAGACTCATCAACCATTGCCATTGGGAATATCATTGGCAGCAATGTGACTAATATTGGATTGATACTTGGAGTCAGTGGGCTGATCTTTCCAATAACCATACACTTTAAGCAAACATACAAGGGTTTGATCTTTCTGCTTCTCATAAGTCTATTGCTTTATGGGCTCTCGCTGGATGGGTCCGTTTCGCGTCTTGATGGACTGCTGATGGTCCTCATTCTTATCGGGTATATCTGGTATCTATATGGTCATCCCAATGAAGTACCTCTTGAAAGTGAAGAAGACGAATATGGCACCAGATTAAAAAATATCTCACTGGTTCTTGCAGGCAGTGTTGCTCTCTCAGTCGGTGCATGGCTCTTTGTCAAAAGTGCTGTATGGATTGCTGAGGAGTTTGATATACCGAAAATGGTTATCGGCTTAACCATAGTTGCTGTTGGGACCAGTTTACCAGAGCTGGCAACCTCTCTGGTTGCGGCCTTCAGGAAACACGGTGAAATCTCTGTAGGAAATATTATTGGAAGTAACATTTTTAACATCCTCTTTATCATGGGCGGCGTGGGCTTTATTAAACCACTCGATGTGCTTGAGAGCAGAACCATCGCTGGTGAAGTAGTTAAACTGTTTCCTCATGCACAGTACATCATCATGATGATGTTTGGACTTATACTTATACCACTTGGTCTAAGACATAAAATCGGCCGTCTCACAGGCACTATTCTCGTGGCGGGGTATGTTGGTTTTTATGTCTATCTTTTTTATGGACGATCCTAAGCAGAAACTGAGCCCTATGCTCGACAATCAGAATATTCATAAGATTCAGCCTTACCAGCGTCTCGCTGCGTATTATGATTTTCTCATGGATTACATCGATTATGATATCTGGGTTGATGATATTGAAGCCTTAGTTGCACCATTTGAGCCTGGGAAGACCTGGCTGGATATTTCATGTGGAACAGGTTCTATGGCACTTAGGTTGGCTCAACGCGGTATGGATATGACTGCAGTTGACCTGAGTGAGCATATGATAAATGTTGCCAGTGAAAAGGCACTTTCAGAAGGCCTCAAAATTGATTATGGTGTAGGAGATATGATCCGCTATTCATCATCGAAAGAATTTGATGTTATCATCAATCTTCATGATGGTTTGAACTATCTCCTTGAGATTTCTGATATTGAGTTGTTCCTTAAAAATACATATGCACTGCTTAAGCCAGGGGGTATTTTACTGTTCGATGTGGTTACTCCCTTATTATGCCAAACTCATTTCCGTGGATATCGTGAGATATTCAATGATGAACGCGGTGGGTATGAGAGATATACGAATTATGATCCCATTTCTCAATTGGCGGAATCAGTGTTTACCTTGAATACAGAAGTTGCGGATACTGTGGATGTTGAATCCCATATTCAAAAAGCCTATGAGCAAAGTGATGTCGAAGGATTCTGTAAATCCTCAGAATTTGAGTGGTGGCAGATTCTTGATGATGAAACACTGGAGCAACCTACTGCGAAGTCAGAGCGATTTATAGTCATGTTGAGGAAAACCACATGATCCGATTCGAGAAGGTGTTCTTAAGGTTTGATACGGGTATATCGTTACGCGAGTTAAATTTTACTATCGATCAGGGTGAGTTTCTTTACCTCTATGGAGATTCAGGAAGTGGTAAATCTTCCATCCTTAAAATGATTTACATGGATCTTTTTCCAAATTCTGGTACTGTCAGTGTCTTAGACTTCGACTCAAGCCAGATTAAACGGCGAGATATCGCCATAGTTCGACAGAAGATTGGTATGGTATTCCAGGATTTTTATCTTCTATCTGACCGGGATATATACTCCAATATTGCACTCCCACTCGAGATCCAAGGTCTCAAAGCAGACGTGGTTCGCCGTACGGTCTCTTTGAAAGCGGATGAATTAGGCATTCGCTCAAGATTGTCGCACTATCCCCACGAATTATCTACTGGTGAGCAGCAAAGGGTTGCTCTCGCTAGAGCCATTGTAAATTCACCCGATGTTTTATTAGTTGATGAACCGCTTGCGCATCTGGATTCCACCGCTGCTAAAGAGGTCGTAAAACACCTCTGGAAAATAAACGAGTCTGGAACGAGTGTCATTTTTGCCACACACAACGAGAAATTGCTCAGAGAGGATCCTGCCAGAACCATGACTCTCGTTTCAGGTGAAATTGTAAAGGACAGAGAAGCATGAAGCTGAGCTATATCATTCGTGAGGGAATTATCGGGATTAAAAGATCCCGTATGCCTTTCATGAACTCAGTATTCTCAGTGACCATTGCATTACTGGTCGTCGGTTTGGGTGTATTAGCTGTTGACAATAGCTTGCAGTTTATTGGAGAATTCCAGGCCGATTACGATCTGGAAATATTCCTGGAGAATGAGGCCACATCATTTGAAAAGCATGAATTAGCAGCGATTATTAAAGATTATCCTGGTATAATCAGAATGGATTACTTGTCCAAGGAAGACGCGGCAGCTCTTTACAATGCTGAGTTTGGTGAAGACGTGCTCTCGCTTCTGGATGACAACCCCTTACCAAGTTCATTTCGAGTTACCTTTGAAGAAGATCATCGTACTGCAGAGTACATCTTGGCATTTATTCAAAACATGAATGAATTGGATGGGGTAGATGAAGTCATATTCAAAAAAGATTTGTTTAATCGTATGCAGGGCATCATGCAGCTCGTCTATACAATTGCCACGATCACTCTGTTTCTCATCATTTTAGCTACAGTATTTCTTACTGCTAATAATCTCCGCTTAATGATACTTGCCAGATATGAATTTATTGAAACCGTACGGTTATTGGGTGCCAGCGATTTCATGGTGAAAGCTCCCTTCTTTCTTGAAGGAGGTATTTTAGGGTTTTTTGGAGCGAGTCTATCTGTACTGCTGATTGTAGCGGCAGAATATGCCATCAAGTACTATGTGCATATTGATCTTCCAGTCAAGATACTGGACCATCCAGAAGTCATTCTTGGACTTATTCTATTTGGTGTAAGTCTTTCCTCACTGGGTGTTTTAAAGGCGGTCCGAAAAATGCTCCGTTTTGTGACCTGATTACACTTTCCCACTGAATTAACATTCATTCTATTGGCATCTCGCGATGCAATTACCTCAGAGAATTCCTGATCTCATTTTAAACTGGATTTAGTTTTATCCATATATCCTGTGAAGCCTTATATACCAACTCTTTACATATTTAAAATCTTGTATTAATTAGGACCTAAAATTATTATGTTCGGTTATGAATCGAATGAGCAGACAAGCACTCCAGAATCTCAAAGATCGTGAGGAAAAAGTCCTCAAATGGTTAGTCAGAGATTATGCCATTAATGGTAATCCTGTAGGTTCATCCCGACTGGTTGCTATGGACTATTTTAAAGTTGGTTCAGCCAGCTTACGCCATGTTCTGAGTGATCTTGAGCTGGGTGGATATCTTTTACAGCCTCATACCTCTGCTGGACGCATTCCTACTGACAAAGGCTATCGATACTTTGTTGATAGACTTATGGAACTTGAGCAACCGGAACAGAATGTTACCAGAACCTATGAAACCGGACTTGATAGTCTCAGCCGTGATCTTGATCGATTGATCAAGAATACAGCTCAGTTTCTTGGTGATATGTCACATGCTCTTGTGCTCATGTCACGACCTCAGGAAAGAGCAACACGTATTCGTTCAATTGCCCTCCATGAACTGGATAAAGATTCAATTTTGCTTATTGTACATATGTCATTGGAGCAGGTTAAGACCGTGGCCTTTGAATTGGAAAGTCAACTCTCTCGAATCATGCTGCAAGAAGCTGAAAATATCCTTAATGATCTCTTTGCAGGTCGTGATATTGATGATGTCCAAAAGCAAGTTGAACAGCGGAATGACGAGGTTGTCCGAAAAAATCCTATTATCGATCAGATTTTAAAGAGTTTTAATAGTGTGTTGGATTCCAATTCAACCAGCGATTATCAAACCTATGGTACTCACCAGCTATTGCATTATCCTGAAATGGCTGACCCCAACAAATTGGAATTCATACTGGAGGCAATAGAAACAGACACACTCCAAGGATATTTGCCGACTCCCTTATTCAATGGGAAACCCAGTGTCTTTATTGGCGGTGAATTGGGACAGACATTCTTTAAGAATATGTCACTGATTTCAATTGCTTATAATGGGAATAATTGTAGTGGGGAGATTCATATCTTAGGTCCTACTCGCATGGAATATGAACGAATCATAGGACTTGCTGAGTTTACCGCAGATAAAATAGAAACATTAATTAATACAAAATACACAAAGTGAAATGACTGATAAAACAACAAAAAAAACGACAAAGCCCAAAAAGGCTGCTGCCAAGCCCCGGCTAAGCAGGAAAGAAAAAGCTTTAACAAAAAAGATTGAAAAACTCGAAGAAAATGTAGAAAAACTCACTGATGAACTTGTTGATCAGCAACTACGAGTTCAGGCTGCCGAAGAAAAAATGCTTCGTGTCGTAGCTGAATACGAGAATGGAAAAAAACGAGTGGAGAGAGAGAAAGAACGCTCCTTAAGTTTTGCCAAGGATCGCGTGCTTATCGGCCTCTTTCCAATTATCGACAACATTGAACGCTCATCGCAATATGAAAAGGATGAGAGTGATTCAGAGAATACATCCAAAGGCATTACGCTTGTTTTGGATCAGATTCAAAAATATTTAAAAGATACTGATGATGTTGAAGCATATGACCCGGTGGGAGAACCTTTTGATCCCGAATTGCATGATGCTATGGCGATGCATCCATCAGATGACCATGAATCTGGTATTATCATTGAAGTATTTGAAAAAGGATACAAATCTGGTGATCGTGTACTTAGAGCTGCCAAAGTTGTGGTGAGTCAATAATTATGGCAAAGCGCGACTACTATGAAATACTTGGTCTCTCAAAAGGGGCCAACAAAGCAGACATTAAGAAATCATATCGCCAGATTGCAATGAAGTATCATCCGGATAAGAATCCTGGAGATGCAAGCGCAGAGGCAAAATTCAAAGAGGCTGCAGAGGCGTACTCTGTTCTCAATGATGAGCAGAAAAAGGCTCACTATGATCAATTTGGACATACTCCTGAAGGTGGTATGGGTGGCAGTCCATTTGATGGTTTTGGTGGAGGCGGCTTTGGAGTGGATCTTTCCGACGCACTGCGAATCTTCATGGATGGCTTCGGTGGGGGCGGCCTGGGTGACATATTCGGTGGGGGTGGTGGATCTCGTTCACGGGGTCGTGCCAGGGGATCTGACCTTAAAATCAAATTACCGCTTAGCCTGGAAGAAATAGCAACCGGCGTTACCAAAAAAATGAAAGTCAAACGCTTTGAGTCTTGCTCTGATTGCAATGGTTCTGGAGCTCGGGATAAAGCTGATAAAACAACTTGTTCTGTCTGTCATGGTCGGGGAGAAGTTCAACAAGTTTCCAGGTCAATGTTTGGTCAGTTTGTAAATATACAACCATGTTCAAATTGTGATGGCACGGGTGAAGTAATTGCGCACCCCTGTAAAACCTGTAATGGTGACGGAAGAGTACGCAAAGAATCGGTTGTATCAGCTAAAATTCCCGCTGGAGTCCATGCTGGGAATTACATGACATTAAAAGGTGAAGGTAATTCTGCCAGACGTGGTGGGCAGCATGGTGACCTGATTGTTCTTATCGATGAAAAAGAGCATGAATTATTTATCCGGGATGAAGATAATATTTACCTTGAGCTAAGCATTAATATGGCTCAGGCAGTTGCTGGTACAGACTTGGAAATACCTACACTTACTGGAAATGTTAATCTGAAGATTCCTGCAGGCTCTCAGTCCGGGAAGTTGCTTAGATTACGGGGCAAGGGGATTCCTCGTATTAATAGCCATATGGTTGGTGATCAGATGGTGAAGATACAGATTGAAACACCAGTCAAACCCAGCAAACAGGAGCGAGAGATATACAAACAACTTGCTGACTATTACAGTAGTCAAAAAAAGAAGGGTAGTATCTTTAGAAAAATAAAATCCTTACTATGATGAGACTAGAAACTTGCTAAATTTTACCCGCCAGGAACGAATCGTAATTTACTTTTTAGTGGTCACACTTGGAGTAGGCGCGGTTTTAAGCCTTGTGAGGAATAAGCAACTTGAAAAACAATTGACTCCAATTCGCTTTAATGAAGAGCAGGAGCAATTCAAAAAGATCACGGAGCAGATTAATTCTGACTCTGTTCAGTTTGTTGACAATGTTATTTCCAGTGTTGATTCTACCATGTCGGAAACACCCACTCAAGGAATCGAGACTACAAGCAAATTCATCAATTTGAATACGGCTGGAATTAGTGAGCTTGCTACATTGCCAGGCATAGGCGCAGCAAAAGCTAAACGGATTAGAGCTTTTACGGATCAAAATGGTCCATTTAAGAATAAATCAGATATCATCCTCGTAAAGGGGATCGGAGAAAAAATATATACCCGTATTGAGGGTTTAGTTACGACAGAGTAGTCGAGGAGGACTCGTGAGTAAAGATGTTTTCGCAAATCACAGAACCAATTCAATAATAATAATAGTTCTGGCCGTGCTGTTTGTTAGCGTGATATACCTTCCAAAGACTATCTGGGATGATGAAGCTGAACTTCGTGATGATGCTCGATTTAGGATGAATGCTGTAAGTCTTGCTGAGAAACTGCATTATCAGCTAGCCAAGTCGTATACCACCGATCATGAACAATTGTTAATGGTAGTAAGCAATGTAAGAGATAGCCTTCTCGCCGCATCCATGGACACGAACTACAGCTATTATGGTGCTCAGAGGATCCCTCTGGCTGCTAAGTCTGTTTCGGTCAATTATTCAGATGAATACAAGAAATTGTACAATGAACTGCATCTCGAGTTGTTTAAAACACTTGAACCCAATCATAGCATGGATCCAAAATCGATCAACATAGTGCTGGACAGTATCAGAACCCTCTTTGAAGCTGGTAACTATACCGGAGAGCAGAGCCTTGAAATTGATAGTCTCGCTCTAAACTTTATTGTTTCTGATAAATATGACATTCTCTACCAGAACATAAAAACATCTATGTTTAACGCACTTACCACAAGCTATACAAAATATCCTGCCTTCTCAAATCCGCTGGTTAATGCAGTCATGGATAGTATTGCTAAGAATCCAGAACTATCTGGGCGTACAGAATTTGGCGGTATTTATGATGGTGCCGTGAGAGTTGACTTTATCATTCCAGCTACTTTTGAAGACAATCTCGGCAAAACCCTGCAAACCTTAAAAAAACAATTTATTTTTGATTCCTACGATTCTGCTACCTATGGTGATACTCTGTATGATATGGCCCTGGAAGAATTCCTTGTAGTAAATGATACACTGGAAAACATACCTCAATATATGACCCTAATGTATATGGATACCAGTGGCATTGATATCGAGATTCCAGTTGAAGTCAAGGTCGGAGATATGGAAGCGGCAATTGCTAAACGACGGAATAACCTGTACAAACGATTGACAGGTTACTCAGAGCCAAGTCCATACATCTCTGAACATGTGATCGCCGTAGCTCTTGATTCATTAAACAGCCCGAATGTCGGTCTGGATTCAATACACCTGGATATTGATTTAACAGAAGCCACCTTCAATATCAACATTCACAATAATATTTCTGAATACTTCTATAAAGTCAGTCTTGAACAGGCCTACTACAAGACAAGTGTTAATCTGAAAGATCTGGATTGGGAAAAAGCCGCTATTGAGGTGGTTGAGTTCATTGGTGACAGACTCATCAAAAAATCTGATTTCTTGAGATGGCAAGTTGTAGAAGTCGAATCTGATACTTTTAATGTAAATGTTTATGATGAGTTCTTGCGTGGGTATGATGATATGAATTTGAAACTGGCTGAGAAACTCACTGGTGAATTCGTCAACATACACGACTATGCCCGTAATCTTGTTGGAATGGCGGAAGATTTAGCCAGTATTGATTCGCTGGACTGGAGTGGCGCACAAGTAATAGATTTCCCTGCTGATACGTTGCTTATTGATGTTTTCCCAACTTATCTCGCAGAATATGACACGACCTTCACAATTGCACGTGATACCGTCGTTCAGATAAATGATAGTACCTTTAATGGTGTCTGGTATAGAGGAAAAGTGGGTGTGTCCCAGGATTTCTCCCTCGATTCCCTTCCATTCCTGACCCCACTGGCCAATTCATTTTATCAGTATGATTTTAATGGGACTGATAGTGTATTAGCTTTAAATATTTTGGAAAAAAGCGATACGGCTCGTGTAGAAAAAGTCTTTTTTGGTATGAATGAATATGTCATGATATTCACTGGAGATAGCCTGCTGGAGAATCTTTTCCTCCTGACCAATAGCTTTGCTGAATTTGATTCAATCCAGATTGATAGTCTCAGTGTCGTGTCCGAGGAATTTGTGGCCGGTGATACTGAGAAGCTCCTGTTTATGGAGAAAGATTCGTTTGGTGGTTGGGTCGATACGACTATCAATTTAAAATATGTTAAGAAACAACTTTTCTCACATTACTATTTTGAAGATGAGTTGACGCACTGTACAGTGACAGAGTTACCATATCGGATAACAGTTAGAAATAATGTTAATCTGTCTATTGAGTCACCAATTACGCATCCAATTGAATCCAGACGATATCTTTTCTTCACTCAAGTGGATTCAACCCATGGCAGTCTTGTGGATGGAGAAGAAAGCTGGGCCAAGTAACCGGTTAGGATATTATGCTGGCAATCCATATATCTCGAGATTCAATAAAATACGCCCAACTGGTGAATTTTAAAGGTACACCTTTTATCGAGAGTCTGGGTAAAGTCAACTTAAGTGAACAGCTTTACAGCCCGGACATGACTAATACTCAAATCATCATGTCTCTGGCTGAACAAATCTCTAGCATTCGGAATTCTGCTGAATTTCCTGATAATTCAACGCACTTTGTCATTGATAGCGACTGGTTTCCTATTGGTATTCACCCAGTAGATAGCGCCTTAGCTGGTAACGATTTGAAAAAATATCTCAATTGGTATATGAAAGAGATGCTGGAAAGCTCATTGTCGCGATACACAATGATTCACCAGGAACTCAATCGATCTTCGGGAAAGTCTTCTCAATACATCTCCATGGCAATTCCACAGTCCTTTGATTCCTGGTTAGAGCGTATTATTTCTCCCTCCGAACTGGAACTCAAAAGAGTTATCACTGAGATGGAAGCCCTGGGAAATGTGTTGACTCTTACCAAACTGCTTGATTTTGAGGGTGGCATTCAGGTTGTTCTGGAAAATCGAGAAAATACCATCAATTGTCATATGTTCCAAAACCAGGAATTCTCTGGCCTGTTTCATGGATCACTCAATTGGGATTATAAAATCACTTTAGATCATGTCAGGGGAGATGCAAATCTCATTAATCTTGTCAAAGAGGCCATCGAGAAAGCAATTAAGGGTAAGCGAGATCCGGATAATGTGATCACAAACCTGTTTTATTATTCTTCTACAGGTGACCCCTCCATGATGAGCAATCTTCAAAATTATGAGGTCAGTTGTCAAGCCCTCAACCTGGGGAATCAATTTAATTTTAAAGATCCGGATACTGAAAACATCGATGAATATGCCGTTGTCCTTGGTGCTTTGAATGGCGAGATACAGGAGCGCTTCAGTGAAGATTGATCTGAGAAAAGACCGAGGAATTCTTGCCACAAGTAAATTTCTTGCAGATGAATCATCAACTCCTGAACTATCAGAAGATGAACTCATTGCCGAAACCATGCGCCGGCGTCGCTCTGGTCATACACCCCAACCCAGCGAGGATGAAGGTCTTGAAACCGAAGCGATTGTAACAAAACCCAAGAAAAAGGAAGTAGACGGTCGCCGTAAACCATTGCGCGAATTTTTCCTTGTCCTTCTGATGTTATCTGCACTTGCTTACTATATGCATGACAAAGGGATTCTATTTTCATCACTTGAGATGGCTAAGTTTTATGTATATGAGCTCGTTGGTATCGATCCGGTTCTCCCCGTAGAGGAATTCGACGAAATTGAGCAATATGATGAGTATTTCTCTGGAGACACCCTGGTTGTTGATGATGTCCTTCCTGATGAATTGTTTAATGAACTTATGCCTGTCACGCCTGATATAGCTGCCTTGGCAGATTCAATTGCATCAGCTAAACCTGAATCTTTATATGTGCAATTACCAGGTGGTAGAGATACGGTAATTGTGTATCAGGAATTTACACAAGTTGCTGAAGAAGTTAACGAGTTGACAGATGATGACATTGCCATCATTAATAACCGGTCACTTCTGATAATGGTTACAGAGATGATTAGTAACTTTCCTGCAGACTATGAATCCGGTCATCTTTTCCTGAAGAGAGATGCACTTACCATAAGTGCAGCACGAGGTGGCGATTGGGTCGGCGAGATGCAGACTATTCTTGACAAGTTTGTTCAGGGTTCATTTGTTGAGGACTACAGTACCGGTACCGCAAAGGTGTCAAGCAAGTTTGAACTCATCATGAATGCTGAGCAGGATTTTGAGGGTCAAAGCTTTGACGCCATGAGATTATTAGATATCCTTGCCAATCCATACTCTGACTACTTAAATGAAATTGTCATTGATCTTGCGCGTGACACCGATGACAATCCTGCAGAATTCACATTTTCAGGATCTGCACAGGAAATGCAATTTATTCTATCATCCTGGGCTGAATCTCGCAGTAATTACCTCATCAAATCAATTGATATTGATTTTCAGGGTGAAGAACTCTTCTTAAAATTCGGCGTTACCTTTTTCAATTATACACCATGACACGTATCATAGCCGGGGAATGGAGGGGGCATCCTCTACCCAAGCTTAAAACAGGATCAGTTCGGCCAACTACAGACCGTGCTCGAACTATTCTATTCGACACCTTGAGAGATGTGAGAGATATGCAAGTTTTGGACCTCTATAGTGGGACAGGAGCTCTCGGTTTCGAAGCTCTGAGTCGAGGCGCCACATCTCTCGTTTCAATCGACAGAGACCCAAAGTACATCAATGCCCAAAAAGCATGGATCAAGAACCGCGATAAAGCCTATAAGGCCTATATTGGTGATGTACAGGGCGTTTTGCGGAAACTGGATCAACAATTTGATTTAATACTGGCCGACCCTCCCTATGCTGAGAAACTATCTGATGATGTAATTATGCTTATTGAAGCTCATGCATCTCAACAGGCAATTTTTGTTTATGAATCTGCGCGAAGAGAGGATAGTAGTCTCAACTCAGATGTATTTATATTAGAAAAAGAAAAAGTGGTTGCAGAAACAAGAATTCAAATATATAAGGCACACTGATATGAAGAAGCGATTAGCAATATACCCCGGTACTTTTGACCCAATCACCTTGGGACATCTTGACATCATTGAAAGAGCTGTTTCCATTTTTGATGAAGTCCTCGTCTCAGTAGGAAGGAACATCGGTAAACAGCCCCTGTTTTCGGTAGAAGAGCGGACTGAAATGATTGAACGAACTACCGCTCATCTGGACAATGTGAAAGTTACTTATTTTGATGGCCTCATCGTGGATTATGCCCGTAAACAGGGTGCAGTTGCCATGATTAGAGGATTAAGAGCTATGTCAGACTTTGAGTTCGAATTCCAGATGGCACTAGTGAATAGAACCCTCTTCCCAGATCTTGTACAGGTATTTCTCATGCCACATGAAGCATATACACATTTGAATTCAACTATTGTCAGAGAAGTTTCAAGTTTCGGTGGTGATATCAGTTCTTTTGTCACGCCATATGTAGCTGATGTTCTGCATAAAAAGTTTCACATAAATAATGAAGATTAGGGTCATAGATAATGCCCACATATGAATATGAATGCTTGAGTTGCGGTACTCATTTTGACGCTTTCCAGAAGATGTCAGATTCACCCCTGGACAACTGCGTTAATTGCAAAGGGAGCGTGAGAAGAATAGTGAGTGGCGGAAGTGGACTTATTTTTAAGGGTTCAGGATTTTATATCACAGACTATGCCAAGGGAAGTGGTAAGAAGGCTGAGACATCGACGTCGGAAAAGAAGACTTCAAAATCAGAGGCAACCCCAACCAAATCTGCCAAGGTATCCAATACCAAGGACAAATAACAAGACTCTTAGTGAGCGGTCTACAGCTCAAATTGTTTGGTGGATTGAAGTATCTCTCAACTTCCCAGCAATTATAATCTAAAACTTAAATCTCATAATTATCGGGTATTGTTGCATTCTTGGGAATGATAATGATGCCGTCTTTGATGGTCACTATGTCACTCTTGTATTCATCTAAACCATCGATGTTGATTAAACGAACATGCTTACCAATCCGCGCGTTCTTATCAATGATAACATTCTTCATCTCACAGTTGTCACCAATTCCGATTGGAATAGCAGCTTGTGGAATGAGCTCAAAATAATCCGCTCCCATGAGGTATACTTTATCAAAAGTGACACCGTCACCGATGACACTACGAATGCCAATAATCGAGTCCCGAATTGTAGAATTCCCCACTTTAGAGCCCTCTGAAACGATGCTATGTTCAATAGTGGCTCCCCGAATTTCACTTCCAGGTAGAAATCTTTGACGCGTATAAATTGGATAATCCTCATTATAGAAGGTAAACTTGAATTTTTCCTCGGTGAGAGCGATATTTGCTTCAAAGAAAGTTCTTATGGTTCCAATATCCTCCCAATATCCTTTAAAACGATATGCTGTCGTTTTGTATGACTCAATTGAGTAAGGGATTATGTTCTTGCCAAAATCATCACCTTCGATGCTAAGCACTTTCCTTAAAATATCTTTACGGAAGATATATATCCCCATTGATGCCAGAATCTGTTTTTCACCATCAATCTCTTCAGAGAGCTCATTAATAAGCTCTGGGGTCTGGGGCTTTTCGACAAACCTGGTTATAGAATCATGGCTGTCGGCTTTTAGCACACCCAGTTCAGGAGCTGTAGCAATCGGCATGGGTCGAACAGCTACGGATACATCGGCATTGCTATCCAGATGATGTTTGAAAAAATCGGAATAATCCATCTTATAGAGATGATCTCCTGCCAGAATGATGTAATGAGATGCATTCATCTGTTCAAAACGATCCCAGTAGGATCTTACAGCATCGGCAGTACCCTGAAACCAGTCTTTGTTCTTGGCTGTTTGCTGCGCCGCTAGAACCTCAATGTCACCACCGGAATAGAGATCAAATTTGTAGGTACGCGAAATATGCCTGTGTAAAGAGGTCGTATTGAATTGGGTCAATATGTGTATCAAATTGATACCTGAATTTATACAATTACTGATAGGGACATCAATCAGGCGATATTTTCCGCCAATGTGCACAGCCGGTTTTGCCCTGTATGAGGTGAGAGGGGATAATCTTTCTCCACGTCCACCCCCTAGGATTATAGCTCCTAAACGCACTTTAGATTTTTTCACCTAAACCTCTCTTTCAGTGATTATATAAACGTAAATACTGTTTTGCCGATTGATCCCATGAAAAATCTTCCGCCATAGCTCTGAGCATTAAGTCAGTCCATTCAGCTTTTGATTGGTATATCTCTACAGCGCTTGACATAGCAGTTTTAAGCGCTCCTATATCATATGGCTCAAAAATAAAACCCGTTCCAGAATCTGGTGCCCATCTCTCGACGGTATCACCGAGACCACCAGTACGATGGACGATGGGAATCGTACCATATCGTAAACTATACAGTTGATTCAATCCACATGGTTCAAACCTACTGGGCATTAGAAACATATCTGAACCAGCCTCAATCAAATGAGCGAGTGGCTCATTAAATCCATCCTCGAAGGCGATGTGTGCAGGATATTTATCTCTTGCTCTCCGAAGTTGGTCTGCAATCTCCAGGTTCCCCGAACCAAGAAAAATAAATTTTGCTCCACGTTCTACAAATTCATCCAAAAGCTCAACAATAAGGGGGAAGCCCTTGTTTTCCACTAGACGTGAGATCGAACCAAAGAGAGGGGCACTCAGATCTGGCTCAAGACCTGATTTCACTAATAATTCCTGTTTATTATGACGCTTCCCTTCCAGATCATCCATTGAAAAATGGAATGGAATGAGGTTGTCGTGCTCAGGTGACCAATACTCTGTATCGATCCCATTTACAATACCGGAGAAATTGCCCTCTATAGTTCTAATTCGCTTCAGGCTATGCTCGTCTACATTCACACCAGAGAGGAGCTCCAGAGCGTAACCTGGGCTCACTGTAGTTACAATGTCACTGTGATCAATTCCTTCAAGTAAAGCACTGTAATTGTCCCATTGGGTCATTGTAAACAGAGGAGGAATAGATTCCGGAAGTAAGTTCAAGTCTGCTTGAGAAAAATGTCCGTGGTAAAGAAAATTGTGAATCGTAAAAATTGTTTTAATATTCAACTGCAGTGCTTTTATCATCACCGGTAAGAGTCCAGTATGGTGGTCATTACAATGTAGGATATCGGGCTGAAGTTTTCCAGTCGCTATCAAATCCAACACTACCAATTGAAAATAGAAATACCTCAGGTTATTATCTGTAAATCCCTCACCATCAGAATCTGTATAAATACCATCTCGTTGAAAAAATCGATCACAACTGATAAATCCAATTTGAGTGAGACCGTCTTTATCTGTGGACTGATGGAGTGCATAGGGGATGACCTCCTCGCCTAAAGTGATCTCTCCCTTTATGGATGTTGGTCTAATGCCATGTTTGACGCGATCAATTTGTCCATAGAGGGGTGTGAGAATCTGGACGGAATCAACATAGGGTGCCAATGCCTGTGGTAAACTGCCTGCCACATCTGCCAGGCCACCAGCCTTTGAATAGGGGGCGACTTCAGCTGCAACAAAGACAATATTCATTATTTATTTCTGATAATAATATTGCATACAATTGGCAAATGATCTGAATAACCGCCATGATATTTGCCACCACGATACATCCGAAATGGCCAACCTGCATATTTGCCCTTGCTTTCAATTAGATAATCTGGTCTGAAGGGTTGTGTAGATTCAAAGCTCCAATCGAAGTATTGATTATCTCGCATCCCAGCTGAAATAATAATTTGATCTAGAACTGTCCATTTGCCTCTGTACATGCAGGTCCCGGCATTTGGGTTTTTATCCAGTGACCAGGTAGTATTGATGAGGTCCCCTGGATAAGCTTGTGGACCAGCCTCATGGGCTCTGAGAACTTGATACAAAGAAGGATCGTCTGGATAATCATTAAAATCACCCATAATCAGGATATCAGCCCGAGGATCTTTTAAAAGGATTTGATCAATACGTGTACGTAGAGTGTTGGCCGTGGCTCTACGCAGCGGATCTGTTTCTTTTTGACCACCCCAACGCGAAGGCCAATGATTTACAAAAACGTAGATAGTTCTACTATCACTGGAATTGTTAAAGCTGAATTCAGCCTCAACGATATCTCTGGTTTTTTCATCGCCACCCAGAAAAATGGGGATAAAGCGGAAGCGCTCTGGTGTGACCAATCCAGGATCATAGAGAATGGCACAGTCAATACCTCGTTCATCAGGGGACTCTTTATGAATAATCCTCATTCCACGCAGGATAAATTCTTCGTTCAGGCGGGTTAGAACGGCTTTATTTTCAATTTCTGCAAGACCCAGGATGGCTAAATCGTTAGCTCTATCGATATCATGAATAACCTTTGAAACATCCTGAAACTTTTTTACCAATCTTTCTTCAGTCCATTCATATTTGCCAGCAGGGGTAAAATCATCATCGTGGATAAGAGCTGCATCCGTCGTATCGAATAAATTCTCAACATTCCAGAAAGCGACTTGAATAGAGCTCTGGCCAATGGCGCTTAAAACACCACTGACCAGAACGATCAAAATTAGACAAGACCGAGGAATTGACATTACATCTCTTTTTCAGCTCGTAGTTCTCTACCTTCAGCCAAAAGCCCTGCTTCGACTAAATCTGGCGTAAGATAAACAATACCATCCTCGTCATGAGGTTCACCATAAACTGAATGGGCAGATTTCAGACCACCCAGCCACTGGCGTTTATCTGAGATATAGACAAGATCGCCAGGGTGAGCCTGCATTTCCGACATCTCACGCTTAGAAAACTGCATAAAGCTTTCATCACTTTCGATAAGTTTCCAATGAACCAGAACAGTGTTACTTTCAGCATCATTTGGTTCGCTACCTTTGAATTGCTTACGAGCAATTGCGATAGAACTGGCAGTCAGACCAAGAGTGTTAACTTCTTCATCATAATGAACGAAGTAAGTAACGCTTAGTGGCACAAGGATGATAACTCCAAGAGCTGCAATTACTTGAGTGTTCATTCCAAATCCACCAAAGAGAACAGTGGCAAAAAGAAGAATTATAACACCAAGCATAACATTCATGATCATCTTGGCATTAGATTTTGCACGTATATTGGAAATTAAGCTAATCTGCCAGCGGGTAGTTAGAGCCGCACCGACAGCCACACCGGAACAAACCAGTGTATTATATAGTGCACGAATGTAAGAATAGGGATGTGATGCATTCATTTCAATCCCATGATCAAATGGTGCGATTAGGATACCAGGGTATCTGGCTCCAAGAATCATAAGAGCTACGCCGCCAACAAAAGTGGTTATAACTGCTGAAGCTGTAAATCTTTTCCAAAATACCCCCAGGAAGATTCCCACAACCAGTGGAGGCGTAAGGGTTGAATGAAAGTATCCATGTGCTTCGTAAACGGTTGGAAAGTTTTTAAAAGCTAAAACAGCTAAAACGCCAAGCGTGGTAACCACGATGGAAGCATATCTAGCAGCGACCAATTCTTTGCGATCATTTTCCTTAACAGAAGTCGATGCTTTGTCGAGGAAGCGTTTGATTGGGCGATGGACATCATTGATATAAATTGCAGCTGTTGCATTGATAAGTGTGTCAACTGTACTCATCAGAGCTGCAGTGAGCGCAGCCATAATAAATCCAAACATTCCCGGACTAGCTATGATATTTGCAACTACGACAAATATTTGGTCTGGAGAAACAGATGGACTGATAACATCTGGGCTTGTTATTGATATTGCTTTTCCAATCCAACCTGCATTACCAACCACGATAGCTGAAATCGGTAACACGAAGAGAATGTTTATGGCAGCGGCTTTACGGCCTTCATTGACGTTTTTACACGCCATGAAACGCATGATAAGCCCCTGGTTCATGAATAGGAATCCAATCGAACCTGCAATAGCATCCTGCCAGAATATCCCCACAAAATTAAAATTGGACGGCTGATTAAAGTCTGCCAGTGGTAACTTCCACTCAGCAGGCAGGAGATTCCAAAAAATATCAAATCCGCCAAGATAGGTTATTCCAAAAAAGAAGAGCAGAAGACCAGCAAAGATTAAGATAAAACCCTGTAATAAATCCGTGAAGATGACCGCTGTCTGACCACCGTATGTAATGTAGATACCTGTAATTATAGCGATAACAATGATGGCACCCATCAGGGTTACCGGTATGGTCATTCCCAGTAAGGTGAAATCAGGTGGTAGCATAGGTATAACGGCTTTACCGAGAGTGAGGAAGCCGATGCCGATATAGCCAATCATATAAAGTAGTAGGAGGATAGTAGCTAAAAATCTTGATGATGGGCTAAACCTCTTTTCAAAATATTCAGGAATGGATCTAACCTTTGAATAAACAATGATTGGAAGCCAGCCAAACATAAAAAAGGCGATAAAAAACCAATCATTCAAATAAGTCATGCTTGATGAGATACCGTGTTCAAAGCCCTTTGCAGAATATTTTACAAAACTGTGGCTACCAACACCAGTTGCTACAATCGACATGGTAATCAACCACCAGGAGAATCGTCTTCCACCAAAGAAAAAATCAGATGTATTTTTTGTATATCTACTGAAATAACTTCCAAAAAGCATAATTGCCAAGAAGTAGATTACCATCACAACCCAGTCAGTAGTAGAGCCAATACTATGGAATGTCTGCATTATCCTGCTCCTACAATCTTTTTAAATCTCAACGTTACAACGATAAATATGCCAACCATGGCCAGCAGCGTATAAAGCACAGTATATGGTGAGATGACTCCAAGGGCGGCCCAGGTCATCAATGCGTGCATGGTTATATACCAGACAAAGCCAAAGAGTAATATCCACATCCATTTCTTATGGGAACTACGTTTCAGATCAAATGATCCAGCTTTTAAAGTGATAGTAATTCCTGCAACAAATAGGATTCCTCCTAGACCATAAAGGTAGAAGAAAGGAAGCCAGGAATGCGAAAATAAATCCATATTAACTCCTTAGTATATTGGTTAAACAAAATAATTTAGAGTCAAGAATTTCAAATAGAAATCGGGTGATCTCTCACATAATTGTTTGGATTTCGCAGTCTAGAGAAATTGCTGGATACTTATCCGACTGACTAGAGCATCAATACCACAAACCATTTTGTCCTGGGAAAGTCCCGTCTATTATAAGACGATGAAAAACACCAGTAAAAAGGTCGCATTTCACACACTGGGCTGTAAGCTTAATTACGCCGAGACATCGACCATTGGTCGACAATTCGAGGCCGCAGGGTATGAAAAGATAGATTTTGATCAGGCAGCTGATCTTTATGTTATTAATACATGTTCAGTGACTGAGAATGCTGACCGCGAGTTCCGTAAAATAGTCAACAAAGCCAAAAGACAGTCTCCAGATTCAAAAGTGGCTGTGATTGGCTGTTATGCTCAACTCCGGCCTGAAAATATTGTTGCAACATCCAAGGTCGACGTTGTTTTGGGGACGATGGAGAAATTTAACCTTCTCAAGCATCTGGAATTTGAGTCCGATAAAGACACACCCCTGGTCATTCAAGACAGTGAAATCGATGAAATACACGGTTGTATCCCTTCATATTCCGTTGGTGATCGGACCCGCTCGTTTTTAAAAATACAGGACGGTTGTGATTACCCATGTACCTACTGTACAATCCCTTTAGCCAGAGGGATAAGTCGTAGCATAGATCCGGACATTCTGGTGAATCAGGCTCAGGAGATTGCCTCGCAGGGAGTCAAGGAGATTGTGCTCACAGGTGTTAATGTCGGTGATTATCGGTTTGCTAACGCAATAACGCTGATTGATTTATTGAAGCGTCTTGATGTGGTGTCGGGAATCGAACGCATCAGAATCTCATCCATTGAGCCCAACCTGCTTACAGATGAAATCATAAAATTTGTTTCAGAATCCAGAACTATTCTCCCGCATTTTCATATCCCATTGCAAGCGGGATCGGACAAAATCCTGAGTCTCATGAAACGGAGATACGGAGTTGACCTTTATCGCGATAGAATACGGGCTGTGAGATCTACGCTCCCCGATGCCGGGATCGGTGTTGACGTCATAGTAGGTTTCCCAGGTGAAGGTGAAGCTGAATTCCAGGCGACCTGTGCTCTCATAGAATCATTGGATATTTCATATCTCCACGTTTTTACCTATTCAGAGCGCCCCAATACGGAAGCTATCAGTTTGCCTGGTAAAGTTGACATGAGAGATCGTAAGATTCGAAACAAACGCCTGACTGAGCTATCAGAGCGTAAGAACCAAGCTTTTGCACTTAGACAGTTAAACCAGTCAAAGCGGGTATTACTTGAAAGCTCAAAAAATGGTGAGCTCTCAGGTATGACAGAAAATTATTTAAAAGTACATATCGCAGATCAGTCTAATCTTGCCCTGAATAAGATTGTAGAAGTTGAACTTACCGGACTTCAGAATTCAAAAATATTGGCTTCAATAACTTCCTGATTTCAGTTTTTAAAAGTATACAAGTTATCTTGAGCAGGGATGTTAATCAAATCTGTGAAAATCCGTGTGAATCTGTGGCTAAAAAGAAAAGAGGCCATCTCATGTTATGAGACAGCCCCTTTTAAATAGGTGCTAGCGTTGCTGAGCTTAAGCTGTTTTTACGGCAGGCTTTATCTGTGACATGATAACTGCAGCAATTAAACAGAGTATACCACAAATGGTGAAGGCCAGTGGGAAGTTACCCATGTCTCCGAGCCAGCCACCCATGATGGGTCCAAGTATACCACCAAAACCGTAAGCCAGGAATACCCAGCCATAGTTCTGGCCAATGAACTTGGCGCCAAAAGTATCAGCTGTAATAGTAGGGAAGAGTGAGAAATTTCCACCAAAGTTAAAACCGATGAGGGTGGCACCCAGGTAAAGTAACGAGGGTGTTCCAGCCATCCACTGGAACAGGATCACAAACACACCCTGTGTGGCCATCATGATAATGATTGATCGTTTCCGGCCAAGCTTATCACTAATAGCGCCCCAGGCGATCCGGCCCAGACCATTTGCCAATGAAAAGAAAACTGCCATGGCAGTTCCGGCTATGGCACTGGCCGCTGTAACATCGATCCCGTTTCCGGTAAGGGCTACCATGGGAAAGAGTTTCATGAGTCCAATACTCATAAGGCCTGCACTGGCCCCGAATGCGAAGGTCATGGATATGAAATGAAATTGGGGTGTTTTAAGCATCTCAGTACTGTTGAAATCTTTTTCACCAGTGTCTGTGGATCCATCTGCCGCTACTGGAAGGGTATAGCCGGCCGGTAGCCAGCCTTCAGGTGGAAAGACCATCCATATAGCGCCTAACAAAATCATAAGCATAAAAATACCACCCAGAGCAGTGAATGTTGTGCTGAGACCATAGACCGCGATCAGAGTTCCCCAGGAACCGGCTAGTTTAACCCACAGAGTCGCTCCAAAACCAAAACCAGCAACGGCTAAACCGGTAATAAGACCCTTCTTATCCGGAAACCAGCGCATACCAACAGCGATGGGAACCACATAGGCCAGACCAATACCTGCTCCACCAATTATTCCGATAAAAATGAGTAGGGCAATAAAACTGGTCCCGCCAAATAATCCAGCCAGCAAGTAACCGGATCCAAGTACAAATCCACCAGCCATTGCGACTTTGCGGGGTCCCAGTTTGGGCATTATTCTACCAGCTATCACCATAACAACGGCAAAGAAGAATAAACCAGTCGCAAAAACCCCCTGGGTCATCGCTTTGGTCCAACCGGCTTCAACTAACGATGGCGTAAAAACAGACCAGGCATAGATCGCACCAAGAGCGAGCTGGATCAGAATAGCGCCAACAACAACAAACCATCGATTTTTAATTTCCATTTTTCCTCCAATTATATGAAATGTGAACATTTTGAGGGGGGTGCAAAAATATTTTTAAACATGGCCATTATATTTGCATGAATAGTGCCAAGCTTGCATCATTTTTGCATAATTATGCCAGCATGAAAGATCAATACTAGCAAAGGGTTCACTTCGGCACATTGTGTCCCTTAATGTTTATTAATAGTTTGAATAAGGGGAAGATCATGGGAATCGTAAAAAAGCGTCGTTATCAGATGGAAAGTCCAGATGAACCACTCGAGGTAATCGTCAGAGGCACAGATGTTTTAAATGAGCCATTATTGAATAAAGGCACTGCATTCTCAGAGGAAGAACGTCATGCCCTGGGTTTATGCGGACTGGTTCCTCCCAAAGTGGTTGATATTGAAGAGCAGGTCGTCAGAGTTCTAGAAAATTATCAACGCAAAACAGATCCACTAGAGAAATTTGTTTTTCTTACAAGTCTGCATGATAGGAATGAGACTCTCTATTATAAAGTATTGAGTGAAAACTTGATGGAGATGACCCCCATCGTTTATACCCCAGTTGTTGGTGCAGCTTGTCAGCAATTCGGTCACATCTATCGGAAGAATCGCGGTATGTATATCAGTGCCAAAGACAAAGGCCAAATCGGTGAAATCTTTCAAAACTGGAATCAGGATGAAATTGATATTATTGTCATCTCTGATGGATCCCGAATTCTTGGTTTAGGGGATCTTGGTGCTAATGGAATGGGTATACCTATCGGGAAACTCGCACTGTATGTTGCTGGTGGTGGTATATTCCCATGCAAAACTTTGCCCATTCTATTGGATACAGGAACCAATAATGAAGACTTGTTGAATGATCCACTCTATCTGGGTCTTAATCAAAAACGTATTCACGATGACGAATACTATGAAATTGTTGATGAATTTGTCAATGCGGTACAGGATAGATGGCCAAAGGCTTTGATTCAGTGGGAAGATTTTACCAACGATCATGCTTTCCCACTTCTAAATAAGTACAGAGATAAAGTACTCTGTTTTAACGATGATATACAGGGGACAGGAGCAGTGGCTCTCTCCGGTTTGCTCGGCGGAATGCGCATGAAGAAGGAAAAACTCTCCGAGCAGCGCATCATATTTTACGGGGCCGGATCAGCTGCAGTTGGTATTGCCGACATGATTGTGGCTGGTATCGTTGAAGAAAGCGGTATGACGGAAGAGGAAGCCAGAAAGCTTTTCTGGTTGATTGATAGTCAGGGTTTGGTGGTTAAAAATGGACCGCGTCCACTCCAGGATCATAAAGTTCCTTATGCCAGGGATGAGGCACTCATTGACAATCTCATGGACGTGATCAAGGCGGTTAAGCCTACTATTCTAGTTGGAGTGAGTGGCCAAGGCCTGACTTTTACTGAGGAAATCGTTAAAGAGATGCTCAACTACTCGAAACAGCCCATCATCTTCGCGCTTTCCAACCCAACATCAAAATCAGAATGTACTGCCCAGCAGGCCTATAAATGGACCAAAGGCAAAGTTATTTTTGCCAGTGGAAGTCCTTTTGATCCTGTCAGGATGCGTGGTAAGATCTACGTTCCTGGCCAGGGAAATAATATGTTTATTTTTCCTGGAGTTGGTTTGGGTGCCTCTTTATGCCAGGCCACAAAAGTAACCGATGCCATGTTTTACATGGCTGCCAAGACACTGGCCGATATGGTAACTGAAGAGGAACTTGCCCTGAGAACCGTGTATCCAGATCTAAGAAAAATTCGCAAGATATCGATGACTATTGCCGTAGCCATATGCGAAATGGCCTTTGATGAAGGGCTGGCGAGGGTTGAGAGACCAGAGAATATAAAGGCCTGGGTAAAAAAGAATATGTTTGTGCCATCATATCCGCGTTACGTGGCTGCATCAGAATAAATTCTGATTCATAAATCAAACGGGAGTCCCCATCGAGAAATTGGTGGGGACTTTTTTATATATAGGTAACACAAAGAGGTGCAGGAAAATTGCATCTGCTAATTAACATGTTTTGATGAAACGATCAGAACATACCTTTCTATACATTATTATGATCATTGCCATGGCGCTCTGGGGACTATCATGGACCAATGGCAAAATTCTTGGCACCTATACTAGTATTCCAATTTTGATGTTTTGGCGCTTTCTGATTGCAGGAATATTCATGGGGTTAGTTTTGTGGGTTAGAAAGACAGAGTGGCGAATCACTTTAGCAGGATTGCCTTCAATGGTAGCCAGCGCTGTATTTTTAGTCTTATATAACCATTTTTATTTTACAGGGACACGAGTAGGACCGGCTGGTGGTGGCGGAGTTCTTGTTACAACCTTAAACCCACTGCTAACCTTCCTGTTGATATCCATTGTGAGACGAAAATTACCCCGAGGTCGTTCACTGGCTGGACTTTTATTGGGGATATTTGGCGGGACCATACTTATAAATTTCTGGCAGGAGGGGTGGTCAGCCATTTTAAGCAGTGGAAATCAGTATTTTGTGCTGTGCGCTGGCACCTGGGCTTTTCTCACTTTTATCTCTTCTAGAATTAATCGTCATATGAGCACACTGACTTACAGTTTTTGGCTGTATCTACTTAGCTCCGTCCTCGCCTTATTTTTTGTTGATACATCACAGTTGCTTTCAGTATTCGATCTCGATATGATCTTTTGGTTGAACCTCTTATCTGTATCTGTTGGGGCCATGGCTTTTGCTACTACAGCATTTTTTATAGCGGCTTCCAGACTTGGATCTGAAAAGGCATCTGCATTTATTTTTACGGTTCCCTTGAGTGCTCTCATATTTAGTATGCTCATTCTAAATGAGCCCTTAAAATGGAATATTGTCTTTGGTGGTTCACTTTCCATTATTGCTGTATTTCTGATCAATTCTGCCAAAAAAAGTAGCTAAACCAACAAACATTTTACGAAATTAGACATAATCGCACTATATTCCTCCTCATGTTAAATAGACTCCTCACTTTTGTGTTTATCATTGCTTTGCTCCTGGGGTGCAACAGTTCTGCTAATTCCAAAGCTGAATATCCAGGTCTTGGTCTTAAGTGGACTCCTATTGATTCAATTAATCAAGAATTGGCCGAGGGTATCTCAGTGTACCAGTCGATCCATGTAGGTGCAAACCTGCGTGCTTGGTACGTCCGGGTTCAAGAAATGCTTCCAGAAATAGAGAGCAGAGTTGAAGTCTCAGCTGACACGGATCGCCGAGAAACGGTTACAGAATTTGCTCAGCGTCTAGGTGCCCCTGTTGTCATTAATGGCGGCTATTTCAGGATGGACTTAAATCCAGCTAAACATGTTGGATTATTAAAGGTTGATGGAGAAATGATACATGCTGCTACATCTTCAGTTTTACGTGGTGAAGCAAGATTTTATCTGCATAGATCAGCCATTGGATTTAATGAAAACAATGCTGTTGATATAAACTGGGTTTCATCGAATGGAGATTCTGTGTTCAGCTGGAAGCAGGGAATTGACAACGTTCCAGGCGAACCAGGCGAACGTGCAGATATGATTCATCGTAAACTGTGGCCTTATCGAGATGTTCTAGGTGGAGGTCCCATACTCATGCGTGATGGGCAAGTGTTTATTCCTATAAATGAGGAAGTTTTCTTTGGGACGAGTATACCCGAGGTTCATCCCCGTACAGCCGCGGGAGTGACCCCTGGAGGTGATCTTATCCTATTATTGGTAGATGGCAGACAGTTAATCAGTCGCGGCGTTGATTTACCTGAGCTTGCTCATATTATGAAGCAACTGGGATGTGAAGATGCAATCAACCTTGATGGGGGAGGATCCTCAGCTCTGGTGGTCAATGGTGTTTTACTTAATCGACCGGCAGGGAAGACGGTGGAGCGTGAAGTGATGTCAGCGATTGCTGTATATTCTAAATAATATTAGATAATCAGAGATATAAAAAAGGCGAGTATGACTCGCCTTTTTTTACGCAATAAATTATTACTGATCAGATATCTTCTTTTTGATGATCTTTACTTTATGTTCTTTCCGGCTACCATCGTGTTTTATTTTTTTGATGAAAACATTTTCATCAAGCTCTTTAAGATCATCCAGACTCATAGATTTCCCGTTGACAATAACTGTAATGGTGGAATCACCATCGCCCATTTTCATTATTTCCACATCAACATCCATTTCACCAAAATCATGATCACCACCACCACCAAACCACATCATATCATGGCCTGATTTTGAAGAACAATCATAATCGATCATGCGCGGGTGATGGGTTCTACCAATCTGGGCCAAACCAAAAACGATCACAGCCAGAAGCAGGTATTTCCATAGCAGTTCTAGTTTTTCCTTGAGAGTCATCTTCATCTCCTTTTGAATTAATTGTTTTATTCCTAACGAATGCTATTAACAATTGGTGTTATTAATTTACTCGAATATTGGCAATATGTTCCATGAATATGCTCTTAAGAGTATCGAGCATAAGAAAGCACTCACAAAGAAAAGGAATTACAAGTTTTATACCTAACCTCGGTCCCAAAGACTTTGCCTTCTTATTCCTCTTCGTGAATGACATATTACCAATTATTGTACTTCAGAATTACTTAATTGGCTACCATTTATACCCTTATTACTTATCTTAAGGCCATAATATATATAAACATATGTGGGGGTTACTTTCATGAGAAAAATAGTATTAGTATTAATGCCTTTACTAATGACGTTAGGATATACTCAATCTGTAGATGTATCTACACTTGTAGAAAAAGATGATCTAGTTTACCAAACGGGATTTGATTCACCCTACACAGGGGAAGTCTTTACCCTGTACCAAACGGGTGAAACGTTATTTTCTGTAAAATATGAGAATGGTAAGCTGGTTGGTGATTATATCTTCTATTCAAAAGATGGCTCGACACAAGAAATATTAGCTCGTGAAAATATGGCCGTGAAGAATGGGGTAATTTACAAAGTTGACTCAGATGAACCATTTAGTGGTTTGTTGATTCAAAAATATAAAAATGGCCAATTGAGGGGTAAAACCGTTCTTAAGGACGGTATCGGAAGGAGCTCTCAGGGCTGGTACGAAAATGGTCAAATTAAGAGAGAGACAACAGAACTGGGTGATCAAGCAACCGAGTATTACGAAGATGGGCAACTCAGAGCAAAAACCAATTATAAAGATGGTGAACGAGAAGGTCTCGTTCAGCACTGGTTTAATAGTGGTCAATTAAAGAAGGAAGAAAACTTTAAAAATGGGAAACCAAATGGTCTCTCTCGACAGTGGTATAAAATTGGTCAATTAAATTTTGAGGAAACATATCAGAACGGTAAACGAAATGGTCTCCATCGAAGATGGGCTGAAAATGGTAAATTAGAGGTTGAGGTTAGGTATACAGAAAATGTACAAGATGGTCTCTTTGTGGAGTATTACGAAAATGGTCAACCCAAGCAAAAAGCGAACTATAAAAGTGGAGTACAAGAAGGTCTCTCTCAACGGTGGCATGATAATGGGCAACTTAAGGGTGAAATCAACTGGAGTAATGGTCAAATAGAGGGTCTTTCGCGAAGGTGGGATAAAAAAGGTAATTTAGCGAGTGAAGAAACATTTAAGAATGGCGTACCAGAGGGTCTCTTTCAAACGTATCATGAAAACGGGCAGCTAAAGTCAAAAGTCACGCGTAAGAATGGCAAATATGATGGTCTTCTTCAAAAGTGGGATGAAAAGGGCAACTTATGGTTAGAAGAAACATATGAGGCAGGCGAATTAGTTAAGTAATTAATACCACTTTCAGCGACACACATCTAGAGACACGCTGGTCAATCTAAATAATATTCTTTGCTGTCTCTGCGCTCTTCGCGGCAAGATAACCCCCCCCCAAAAAAAAAAAGTCAGGGTTAAATGGAGTCGGAATTAGTCTACGTACTACGGGCTTCGCCAGTCAGGCAGGGAGATAGGTAAGAGCGACTTTATTCACTTTGCGCGCTTTACGTCCTCCGCGTTTCTACAAATAAAAGAGCCACCTCAAAATAAGATGACTCTTTTGTCGGAACGGGGAGATTTGAACTCCCGACCTCTTGACCCCCAGTCAAGCGCGCTAACCGGGCTGCGCCACGTTCCGGGTTTATCAGCTTCAAAATCTGTTCATAGAAACATCCAATTTCGAAGCGGCCTAATTAAAGAATTGAATCACTCCTAATCAAGGAGCTTTAGAGGGATAAAACAAGTTTATGAGTCGATGAGCTCGATCAATTGTTTTAGTTCGGTACGCAGATTAACTAAAAATTTCTTATAGCTCGCTGGTGTCATCGCTGCCTGGGGTGACACAGATGATTTTGGTCTCTTAATATTTGACTCAGACTCAACAACTGCTGCAGGGGGTGCAGGTATTGGATCTTCAAGACTAAGAATGCTGAGGGCTAAACCATTGTCCTGGAGCTCCTTTAACTTCTGACGAGCACCCTCAATAGTATATTTTTTTTCATAGAGTAAGGTTTTAATAAAATTGACCAGCTCAATGTCTTTTTCACGATATGTACGGTTACCAGCACGGTTTTTAGCAGGGGATAATTGTGGAAACTCAGATTCCCAATAGCGTAGAACGTATTGCTTTAAGTCAGTTGCTTCGCTGACCTCACCAATTGAATAGTATAGTTTTTTTATGGCTTCCCTTGGCATATTCCACTCACCCTATAATAAAACAACGTTAATCACTTGAACCATTACTTTAATTATAATCCCTTATTACACGATCATCAAGGGATTAATAGTATCTCAACCAGCTTTTTTTCTGTGTATATGGAACCAAATCGAAACTAAATAAACCTACTATATAGGGTGGATTATGGCAATAAAAGGACGAAATGATACTGAATACTGATCAATTATTCCAATTAAAGCTCTCCTTTAGAGGTGAAACCAATTAACCATTAAGCTAAACTATAACTTCATCATCATTTTCAATTCTAAACTCTTAAAATTAGAAGCAAAGCTTGGTTTTGGTTCACAAGTGAATATCGTAAGGCACAATATAATCCCATGAAATTTGCAAATCGTTTTGAAGTTCAATTGGTAGCACTATGCGAAAAAGCGGGGTTGTTATCAGGTATGGGGAGAATAAATTTTCGGCATGAACGACGATAAGCATATAAAACTGGTTATGCGTAATAAACGCGCTTACTATGAATATGAAATAATAGAAAAATATGAGGCTGGAATTTCCCTGCAGGGTACCGAAGTGAAGTCCATTAGGGCTGGCAAGGTGAACTTGGGTGATGCCTATGCAAGGCCGCGCAACGGCAGCATCTCCTTGATAAATTTGTACATTTCACCCTGGGAAACTGCCAATGAATATGATCAACACAATCCTACCAGACCACGTCTCTTGTTACTGCATAAAAAAGAAATCAGGAAATTGAGTCATGAAATTGAGGCCAAAGGCTATACTTTATTACCGCTCTCCCTATATTTTAAAGCAGGCAAACTGAAAGTTGAATTAGGCCTGGCAAAGGGTAAGAATGTCCATGACAAACGTCAGACTGCCCTCAAGCGTGATGCAACTCGCGAAATGGACCGAGCAAGAAAACTCAGCCAATAATTAATTCGGAGAAAGACAGTGAAATTTCCACCCGTTAAAGAACAGATAGATGTAGTCTCACGTGGCGTAGAAGACTTTGTATCACCAGAGGGTCTTGAACAAAAACTTGAGAAATCAACAAAATCAGGGAAACCACTGAAGATTAAGCTGGGAGCTGACCCCAGTCGTCCAGATCTACACATTGGTCATGCAGTCGTACTTCGTAAACTAAGACAATTTCAGGATTTGGGACATCAGGCTATACTAATTATTGGTGATTTCACTGCTTCTATCGGTGATCCAACAGGCCGAAATAAAACCAGACCCAGCATCACACTGGATGAAGCTCGAGACTACGGCAAATCATATCTTGAGCAAGCTTCTATCATTCTTAATGCGGATAGACTTGATGTGGTGCATAACTCGGACTGGCTAAATAGCATGAATTTCTCTGAGCTTATAAAACTTGCAGCACAGGTTACTGTAGCCCAAATGCTGGAGCGAGATGACTTTTCGCAAAGATATAAGGGCGGTACGCCTATCTCAGTACATGAATTCCTTTATCCTCTAGCTCAAGCGCAAGACTCCGTGTATTTGCATTCTGACGTTGAATTGGGTGGCACGGATCAATTGTTCAATCTCCTCATGGGACGAGAGTTACAAAAAAAATCGAACCAAGCCCAACAAATCATTATGACCTTACCTCTTCTTGAAGGTACTGATGGCAAAGAAAAGATGTCGAAGAGTTACGATAACTACATTGGACTATCTGATACACCGGCAGATATGTTTGGAAAGGTCTTGTCCATTCCTGATGAGATGATCGTCAAGTACCTCACGCTTACGACAAATCTGTCAATGGGAGCGATTCAGGAGATTGATACCAAGATGAAATCAGGGGCAAATCCCAGAGATTTCAAGAGACAACTTGGTCGGGAACTCGTCAAAGTCTATTATGATGATCATGCTGCAATGGCTGCTCAAGAGGCTTTTGACAACTTGTTCATTAAAAAAGACATTCCAGATGAAATGCCAGAGCTGACTATAGATTCCGATGATGAAACCTTATTGTCATTGCTTGATAAGAGTGGCCTATTTGCCAGTAAAGGGGAGATTCGTAGACTCGTTAAGCAGAATGCCGTAAGTGTTGATAATAAGAAAATCCAGGATGAATTTTTCCCCTTTAATATCAAAGGCAGTTTTGTGATTAAAGCAGGCAAACGAAAATTTGTCAGAATTAATCATAATTAGTGTTTGTCTATAAAGTTAGTTTTAAGCAGATGCTATTACCGGTTTTCACAACGAATTTGACGAATATTACGAAATAGCATTAAATATTTTCGTGAATTTCGTCAAATTCGTTGTGAGAGAAGCATTTAAAGACAGACTCTGTAAACATTTACTCAACAAAAGAAGGCTGCCACATGATTGAACTGCAGGGAATCTCCAAAACTTATGATTCTATTGCAGCTGTTAGCGACCTGAACATGACAATTCAGGCAGGCAGAATTTATGGTTTTCTGGGTCCAAACGGAGCCGGAAAAACAACTGCCATTCGCATGCTCATGAATATCATCATCCCCGATACAGGCTCAATCCTTTTCGATGGGATTAGTCAGAGACCTCCCTCAAACCAGATTGGCTATCTTCCAGAAGAACGCGGTCTGTATCAGAAAATATCAGTGTTCGAAACCTTGCAGTATTTTGCCCACCTGAGAGATGTTTCTGATCCTAATACGAAGATAAAAGATTATCTCCAGCGTTTTGATCTTGGTACGCGCCTTCAGTCTAAAGTAAGTGAACTGTCCAAAGGAAATCAGCAAAAACTCCAATTCATAAATACGATACTTCACGATCCCCAATATATTGTTCTGGACGAACCTTTTTCTGGCCTGGATCCAGTCAATCAACTCCTGCTAAAAGAAATATTGGAAGAGAAGAAGCAGGCTGGTAAAACTATCATATTCAGCTCGCATCAGATGGATCAGGTGGAAAAACTATGTGATGATGTCGCCCTGATCAATCACGGATACCTCGTTACTGCAGGGGACTTGTCTACGATTATGAAATCTGAGGGACTACCACAATTACAGGTTACCCCAGTTGACGAGGAAGACCTCACTCACAAATGTTTCTCAGCATACGACTCCATCGAAAAGGATGGGTCGATCTACATTGAGATTGGTACCCAATCAAAACAGGAAATTATCTCTACATTGAATAAATCAATCGATTTAAAAACTGTAAGAGTTGCTGAGCAAGGACTCGAGGAAATATTCATTCACCTCGTGAAGGGCTCCCAATAATGAACGCCTGGAAAATAGCATGGTTTGAATATCGTCGTAGAATTCGATCGAAATGGTTCATTATAGGTACTTTTGGTATGCCCATACTCATCTTGGTTATCACTTTGGGAACTGGCTATCTGGCTGGTTCAGGAGCTGGTATCGAAACCAAGCATTTTGGGATGATTGATGAAACGGCCAGATATGGTGAACAACTTACAGATATTCTGGATAAAAGATTTGCAGACAAAGAAGCTCCCCCTTTCAGAATTGCTGTCACGAACGGTAGCTATGAGTCATTGCAGACACAGTTTGATGCCTTAGTCGATGACAAAACACTGGACGGTTATTTTGTTTTACCACATGACTTCTTAAGCAATCCAACGATTCGAAATTATTCTAGATCCAGCTCTAATTTTCGTTCAACTGATATAATTAAATCAGAGCTGAAAGAATTACTTATCAAAGAGAGAGCGATTAATCTTGATTTATCCGCAGAGGTCCTGGATGAGATATTTTTCGACATTGATATTGCCCATTTTGAAGTCGGAGCCTCTGAAGAACGTGAAACAGATGAACTCATTGCTGATTATATAGCACCCTTCATATTTATGTTTTTGCTCTTCCTTGGGATTTTTACGGGGGGACAATTGCTCCTCAGGGCTGTACTTGAAGAACGATCTTCAAGGGTCATAGAAGTATTACTTTCTACCGTCAGCTACAATGAACTCATGGGCGGTAAGATTTTGGGACTTGGATTACTTGGTTTAACTCAATCAAGTATTTATCTACTGGTTTCCTTTTTTGCAGGTAACTACTATGAACTCTCCATTTTGACCCCAGCTATAGGGCTGCTTTACTTCACCTATTTTATTCTGGGGTATCTACTATATGCAGGTATCTATATCGGTGTAGGCGCTCTATTTGATTCGGAACAAGAAGCTCAACAAGCTATCCAGATCATCACCTTTATTGCCATCATTCCTATGGTACTGTGGACTCTGGTTATAGAGAATCCCAACTCCACTCTTGTAAATGTATTAAGCTATATACCTCTGGTGACACCATTTTTTATGATGATCAAAATTGCGATAGGGGAAACAACTAATATTCAAGTACTTACTACAATTATATTGATGATGGTCAGCGTGTATGGCAGCATCAGGTTGTCAGCGAAAGTCTTTAGAACAGGCATCTTGCTTTACGGAAAACGGATCACTTTACCAGAAATATATAGATGGATCAGAGCATAGCTATTTTGATGAATTGATTTTCTTGACATACCTGAAGCTACATTTATCTTCTTCAGGTTTTTAAATATTTAATTGATTGCCAAGGGAGACATAATGGCTGAAAATGTGAAAGAATTTACCGATAGCAATTTTAATGCTGAAGTAATTGAGTCTGACGTACCAGTCCTGGTTGATTTTTGGGCTGTATGGTGTATGCCCTGTAAGATGGTTGCTCCAGTTGTTGCCGAGATTGCTACTGATTACAATGGTAAGTTGAAAGTTGGAAAATTAGATGTTGATGGTAATCCAGAAGTTGCTCAAAAATATGGGATTCGTAGTATTCCAAGTCTCCTGATATTCAAAAATGGTGAAGTTGCTCAAATGCTGGTTGGGGCAGTACCTAAGCCACAGATTATCGCCAAGGTTGATGCAGTTATTGGTTAATCACCTTCAAAGCTAAATATTTAGAAATGCCATCCTCAGGGATGGCATTTTTTATACCCCTCTCGACTATCATGACTTTATATTGCACCGGATACCGGGGTGTCCGGCGACTCCCTAACGTGGGGGCCGGGCTGAGATCAAACCCTATGAACCTGATCTGGATCATGCCAGCGTAGGGAGAAAATATGCACCGCTTCACAACTTTTCTGATTTCTATTTTAATGCTTCAGTCTATTGTGCTTTCACAAGAAGACCAGATTACTGGTAGGGTAGTAGATGCAAGCACCAACATACCGCTAGAAGGTTGCGAGATAATTTCTGGAACAATAGGTACCGTTACCAATGAATTGGGTGAATACTCGATTCATGGTGAACTTGATACACAGCTCATCTTCAGGCACATTGCCTATGAAAGTCTAACACTTAAAAGAGGGGATATCACTGAAGTCATTGCACTGGTGCCAATTATGTTGCAGGGCGAAGTTGTGGCTGTCTACGGTGCTCTCAGAACACAATCGCTGTTGGAATCAGCCGGTGGCATCACCGTCATTAGTAAGAGGGAAATTGCATCGACCAGTGAACCTCATTTTCAAACATTAATCAACAACATCCCTAATCTGAATTGGGCGGGAGGAAGTTCCAGGCCACGATATTTCCAAATCCGCGGGATTGGTGAGAGGTCACAGTTCGCTGGGGATGGTCCACCAAACTATTCCGTGGGGTTCAGCATCGATGATCTTGACCTGAGTGGAATCGGTATGTCTGGTTTGACCTTTGATGTGAACCGAGTTGAATTATTTCGGGGACCTCAATCATCTATATACGGTCCTAATGCCCTGGCAGGATTTATCATTTTACAATCAAATGATCCAGCTAAACACCAGGATAGTTATGTCACTGCTTCAATAGGAAATGCCAGCACACTAAACATAGGGGCAGCTTTTAATCTTCTTACCAGACAAAATCTTAAAGCGCGTATCGCTGCTTTTCGTGGATACAATAATGGCTTTCAATACAATGAATATCACGATGACTTTAAAAGCAATGAACGCCTGGAGTCGATGGGTAGATTGAAAATCATCTGGTCCATTCAACCAAAACTGGAATTTAAAGCTACTCTACTTACGGTGATACTGGATAATGGCTATGATGCCTGGAGTCCCAACAATGCAGGTTTTACAACCTATACGGACAATCCTGGTAAAGATAGTCAGACTTTAAATGCTGGCGTGTTGAGAGCAAATTATAAGCTATTTAACAGAACTGAAATTCAATCAATCACGACACTGTCCAATGCAGAGATGGAGTATAGTTATGACAGTGATTGGGGGAATGATGAATTTTGGGCTGAAGATCCATACAATTTTAATCCGGCTGTTGAAGGTTGGAGATATGACTTCTTTGATAAAGTTGCCCGCATTCGCGATACCAAAACCCATGAATTGAGAATTGTCCATTCCAGTCAGAGTGAAAAGCTTGATGTGATTGGTGGAGCGTATTATAAAGACCTGATAGAAATGGATGATGCAGAGGGTTACTTATTTGGTGGTGATGAGTCAGAGCTTGAGAGCGAATTTCATTTGAGTAATCGTTCGGTCTATGCTCAAATAGACTATAGTCCTGTAGAGAAAATTACGTTCACCTCAAATATCCGTGTTGGAAAACGCCAAACTGATTATGAGGATGACAAATTCACTCAATTCAGTCTCAGTGACCAGCTAAATGGTGGAAAAATAGCAATGTTGTATAAGATTGATAATCGCAAAACAACTTTTATAAACACAGCACGAGGTTTTAAGGCAGGAGGCATCAACCAGCACCCCCGCATTCTTGATATTAATCGTCCATTTTCTCCTGAATACGTCAATAATTATGAAATAGGATACCGAGGGGTATCCAAACAGGGCATGCTTGCAATCCTGGCCTTTTACACGTGCCGCATGGATCAGCAGGTTTCGCTCTCCAGCCAGCAAGATGCCATGGATCCAAATAGTTTCACCTATTACATTGGGAATGCTTCAGAGGGCTATGTTTACGGTTTAGAATTAGAATTTCGTCGAGAAATCAACCAGCGATTTCAGATCTCAGGATCCCTGGGTTTGTTAGAGTCTAAAACAGAAGCATATTCATTTGAAGTAGCACCTGATCAATATGTTATGCTTGGTGATAGGGCCTTTGCCCATGCACCGAACTATTCATATCGATTGGGGGCTGACTACAGTTTGAATCCAAACATATCTATACGGGTTTCCATTGCCGGTAAAGATGAATTTTACTTTTCCGAAAGTCATAATCAGCGCTCACAGCCGTATAATCTCATAAACTCCGGGATCACATACTCATGGTCCAAAGCATGGGAAATTTCATTCTGGGCCGATAATCTGCTAGATACACATTACGCCAGTCGCGGTTTTTACTTTGGACTGGAACCTCCAGATTATGCAGATAAGCTATATATGAGTTATGGAGATCCGCGTCACTACGGATTCACGTTGAAGTACATTTTTTAATGTATGTTAATTATGATCCTGAATGCTTATCTTTAGCCTTGTTATGACCCCTGATTGGAGAATTTATGAAGAAAATTGATATTATTGTCGGGATTCGTCCCGATTTTATACGTGCATCGGCACTCCTTAATTCATTTCAGGATTTCGAAGATATACTGGATATTCGACTTATCCACACAGGGCAACACTATGATCCTGAGCTAAATCAGGATATTCTTGATCAATTGCATCTTTCTTCAATCCATAGCTATCTCGATATCAATGTGATTGAGGGAATTGGTAAAATGGCTTCAATGATGATGTCTTACGAGAATCAAGTTCACATTGACCGGCCCGATATGGTCCTGGTTATTGGAAATTCTGACTCTGCTCTAGCTTGTTCGTTGGTAGCTTCAAGATCGCATATACCGATTATCCATGTCGATGCAGGAGTACGCTCTTTCGACAATCAACCCCATGAAGAGCGGAATGATATGCTCATCGATAGATTGAGTGCCTATCTGTTTACCTCAAATGAGGAAGCTGTGATTAATCTCATTCGAGAAGGATATGACAATCAAAATATTATTGAAGTTGGCAATATTCGTGCGGATGCGGTATTTGCCAACCTTGGCTATGCTGAGGACAGTAACGTACTTGATCGTTTTGGGCTGGATGAAAATAGCTATATTCTGTTAACCATGCACCACGACCATATTTTGAAGAATATTGATTTTCTTAGCTCATTTCTCACCATGCTTGAAAGACTTTCGGAACGACTGCGAATATGCATGATATTACATCCAAAAACTTTACAGATCCTGGAAGATATGCCGGAAGTCATGCTTGATCCCGGTGTCAATCTGCAATTCGTTTCCTCTCAAAATTACCACGATTTGTTAAAACTCCTGAAGCATGCTGTTGTTGTTGTGACTGACTCACAAGGCTTGCAAGAGGAATCAAGCATTCTGGGAGTGCAGTGTCTCACAATTGGCAACTCGAGTAACCGACCGGTTACACTCTCCAAGGGAACCAATACGTTGATTGGATTTGACATCCAGGCTATTGAATCAAAAATTGTCTCTGTTATAGAGGGTGATAAAATCGATGGTTACCCAATTGATGGGTGGGAGGGCAAAGCGGGCCAAAGAATTGCCAAGTATACTTCAGAAATAGAGTAGTCAGTATTTAAAATTTGTTTAGTCTTTTGGGATATTTTCATTATTTCAGTTCAAACAACTGAAATGTGTATCGAATAATCTACAATGATAAGTAAATCACAACATAAAATCCGTATTTTGATAGTCGAAGATGAGCGGTTATCAGCCGAAGATCTTTCTATCCGCCTGAAACAGAATGATTTTAGTGTTGTAGGTATTGTGGGGACAGGTCCTGATGCTTTGAAATTAACTGCCGAAACCAAACCTGATATCATACTCATGGATATTCAACTGCGGGGCAAAATGAATGGCATTGAGGCAGCCAAACTCATTCACGAAGATTTTGCAGTTCCAGTTATTTTTGCAACGGCATATGGGGATGAGGCACATATTACCCAGGCTCTCCAGGACGCCGATGCATATGGATTTTTGCATAAGCCCATTGATGAACAAGCTGTATCGACGATGATCAGGATTGCGCTAACCCGATTTGCTACTGACCAGATGATGCTCAGAATAAATGAACTCCTCGGTCTAAAGGATTCGATCTATAGTGGACTTGAATCTACAAGTAGCATTGAAGAGATTGCAACCCTGCTGCACTCATCCTTTGCTACAACAAACATTTTTGAAAAATATTGGATCGCGCTCTGGTCCGATGATGATAAAATTGCTGCCAGTCAATCTACTGGAATTTCAAAGGAGGTCTTTAACCGATATCTTGAAAAGAGAGATCGGGAAAGCCTTGAGAATCAGAAAATGATGATTCCAGATGAGCTTATGAATACCATCCTGGATGAAGATAGCTTTATGATAATTATTCGAGGTGAAGAGCGTGTTGTGGGCCTCCTTGGCTTCACCTGGAATCTGAGTATACCAAATTTCCGAAGTGAGTTTGCAGTCATTAAGGATGTAGCACACCTGATTTCACAGAGTATCAAAAATACACAATTGAAAAGGGAGCAGGAAAAAGCCCGAAAGCTGGCTGCTGAATCGGAAGCACATATTAGAGCCATTGTTGAGCAATCTGCTACTGGGATTTACATTATTGATCACAATTATAAGCTGGTCTATGTCAATGATCGCTTATGCGAAATATTTGGTCGCTCCCGTGAAGAATTGGTGGGCTCTATATTTTCAGAACATCTTGGTCCTTCGCGTGACAGAGTTATCAAGAATTATGAGGACAGACAGGCAGGCAAAGATGCTCCTCAAGAATATTCGCTGGATGTTCTTAGACCAAACGGTGAGATGCGAGATATTCTAATTTCTGCAAATTCTTTTGTTGATAGCGAGGGTAACGTCAAGAATGTTGGTCATACTCTCGATATTACTGAACAAAATATTGCGAATCTTGAATTGAAAAAATTAAGTCAGGCGGTAGAACAAAGCCCGGTGATGACAATCATTACCGATGTGGAAGGGAATATCCAGTACGTCAACAGTGAATTCCTATCCAAAATGGGTTATAGCCTTGATGAACTTATCGGTGAAAATCCCCGACTGCTCAAATCCGGTAAGCATGATAAAGCATTCTATGAGAATTTGTGGAATACTATTAAAAGCGGGACAGTTTGGTCTGATGAAATAATCAATAAGAAAAAAAATGGTGAGCTTAGCTGGGGAAAAGTATCTATTTCTCCAATTCGTGATGCGTATGGAACTGTCACGCATTTTGTGGGATTGACTGAAGATATTAGTCGTCAGAAGAAGGTAGCAGAAAGAGCTAAAAAAGATCAAAAACTACGTGATGTCCTCTACGCCATTACAACAGCTGCTATACAGGCTAAAGATGTTACGAGTCTTTCGGAAAATATTTACCAATTCATTAGCGAGATTATTTCTACCAGTAACTTTTTCCTGGCCATGTTAAACAAAGAGGATAACACCCTTTACTTTCCTTATGAGAGAGATTATTACAAATCAGAACTACCAGAAAGTATTCCCTGCGATCCAGAAAGATCACTCACGGCACGAACTATCGTAGAAAAAAGGACACTGCATATCAAGCAGACTGAAATTCGCGAGTTGATCAATAGTGGTCAGGTCACCATTGCTGGAGAGTTGCCCAGTGTCTGGTTGGGTATACCCCTGAAAGTGAAGGATGATGTTATTGGTGCCTTTGTTCTCCAGGAGTACGATGGTCTCACACAATATGAAGAAGAAGATGTTAGACTGCTGGATCTCGCTGCTGCTCAGGTGGCTTTGACCATCGATCGCACTAGAAAAGCCGTAGCCCTAGAGGAATTGGCTGATGAACTCGCCAATGCCAATGGTATGAAAGAATTGCTTCTGGATGTGATCACTCACGATCTTAGAAATCCAGCTGGTGTGATTAGTTCTGTTACTGAGATGTTGAGTTCAGAAGATGATGGTAATGAAATGTTCGAATTGTTGCAGAGTAGCGCTGAGAGTTTGATGAAAGTAATCAAAAACGCTACGGTGTTATCAAAGTTGAGCATTGGCGAAAATATTGTCAAAGAGAACCTCGATCTGGTCCCAATTCTAGAGGACATGAAAGCTGAATTCGCTTCACAATTATCCCATGTCTCGATGACTTTAAATACAAATATTCCGGATTCACTTATTATTAAGGCCAATCCCATCATCTCGGAGATACCAAAAAATTATATCAGCAACGCCATCAAATATTCCTCCGATGGTGGAACCATAAATTTAATTTTAAGAGAAGAGGGTGGAACAGTAACTCTTAGAATCGATGATTCAGGTAAACCAATTCCCACTGAAATGAGAGCAGCGATCTTCAAGAGAAATGTCCAACTCGGCGATGGAGAAAAGCGAGGGCGCGGTCTCGGACTGGCCATCGTTAAGCGAATAGCCAATGCACATGACGCCACTGTTGGCATCGAGGACTCATCCACAGGCGGGAACAGTTTCTTTTTAAAATTCTAATCCGCTGATTAACAATTAAATTCAATTTTGCCTTCCTGTTTGATACGAGATAATCAAGCGTATATTGCGCCCTATGATGAGATCTGAAGTTCGAAATTTTTGCATAATTGCACATATTGATCATGGTAAATCTACACTAGCTGACCGCTTACTTGAAGAGACCCATACACTTTCTGATAAACAAATGATGAACCAGGTTCTTGACGATATGGACCTTGAACGAGAACGTGGAATCACAATTAAATCCCATCCGATTCAAGTAAAATATTCAGCTTTAGACGGTATCGAATATGTGCTGAACCTGATTGATACACCAGGACATGTTGATTTTAGTTATGAAGTATCTAGAAGTTTGGATGCCTGTGAGGGTGCCTTACTCCTGGTTGACGCAGCACAGGGTGTTGAAGCACAAACCGTAAGCAATGCCATGTTAGCGGTTGAAAGTGGCTTAGAGATAATCCCGATCATTAATAAAATTGATCTACCGGCAGCGCAAATTGATAATGTGAAGTCACAAATTGTTGATCTTCTCGGGTGTGATGAGGATGAGATTATTCAAGCCTCAGCTAAAGCAGATATTGGGATTCAGGAGATATTGGAAGCCGTGATTGAGAGAATTCCCGCTCCCGAAGGGAATGAAGATCTGCCGCTACGGGCATTGGTTTTTGATAGTACCTATGATGCATATCGTGGTGCTGTGGCATATGTTCGTGTCCTTGAAGGGCAGTTAAAATCTAGAGATATCCTCCGCTTTATGGCCAGCAAAGAGGAATATGAAGTAGCTGAGCTGGGCTATTTCAAATTGAAAAAAGTTAAGGGAGATTTGCTCAAAGCAGGTGATGTTGGCTATATCATTGCTAACATCAAAGATATCAGCGAGATTCGTGTTGGTGATACGATTACGACAGCCAAACATGGTGCCTCTGAGGCTCTAACTGGTTATCGCGAGGTAAAACCAATGGTTTACTCCGGTGTCTATCCAATCGTGTCAGATGACTATTCCAATTTGAGGGCAGCCCTTGAAAAACTTAATTTAAACGATGCTGCTTTGACCTGGGAACCTGAGACCTCGGGTGCTCTGGGATTTGGTTTTCGCGTCGGTTATCTAGGTCTTCTGCATATGGAAATTGTCCAGGAACGCTTGGAGCGGGAATTTGCGATTGATCTCATCACGACCCAACCAAATGTGAAATTCAAAGTAAATCTCAGGGATGGTTCTCATACGATGGTAGATAAGCCCAGTGATCTTCCAGAACCGGGTGAAATTGACCATATTGATGAACCATATGTCACTGCTGAAGTGTTGACGCCACCGACCTATATCGGTAATTTGATGAAGCTCATTATTGACAAGCGCGGTATTTATAAATCAACGCACTATCTTGATGAATCCAAGGTTCAGATTTATTTTGAAATTCCACTGGCTGAGATCATTTTCGATTTTTATGACCAACTAAAAAGCACATCCCGTGGCTATGCTTCTTTTGATTATGAGCCAATAGATTTCCGAAGGGGTGATCTTGTAAAGCTGGATATCCTTATCGCAACAGAGAGGGTGGATGCGCTTTCCCAAATTGTACACCGCGAAAAGGCTTATGACCATTCCAGGAAATTATGTTCAAAATTAAAAGAGTTGATTCCCCGCCAACAATTTGAAGTTCCGATTCAGGGTTCGATTGGTCAGAAAATCATTGCCCGTGAGACCGTGAGAGCCTTGCGCAAAAATGTTACAGCCAAATGTTATGGTGGAGATATCACACGCAAGCGGAAGCTGCTGGAAAAGCAGAAAGCCGGTAAGAAGCGCATGAAACAAGTGGGTCGTGTGGAAGTTCCACAGGATGCTTTCCTGGCAGTATTGAAGCTCAATGACTAATTAGTTCCTGAGGGAAGCCCAAAAAGGTTCAAAAGAGTTTACATGGCAAAAAAAGTCTCTGCATTACGCCAATATCTTAACAGTTCAAAATCGCTCCACTATAGTCTGATACTAACACTACCAGTCCTGGCTATTTACGAGATGGGCATAATATTTCTATTCAGGAATTCTTTTTTTGAATTGAGAAATAGTGGTGAAATTCTGCTACGTAGTCTGTTTGAATCTCTTGGGTTAACCAATCCACTTATTGTCTCAGGTATCTTGTCAGTTCTCTTCATTATTGTGATGGTTCGCGGATATAAAATTGAGAAAAAACCTGGAATCCATGCCAATTATATTGTGTATATGCTCCTGGAGAGTATGCTTTGGGGTGGACTCATTTTTATCGGTCTCCAACTCTTCACTCAATTACCCTTACAGGTGATTACCATGGAAGCAAAGTTATCAAACATCAATTTAGCTATTGGTGCTGGCATTTTTGAGGAGCTCATTTTTAGACTTGTGGTGATCAGCTCGATTCTTGTCATTCTTGAACGGGGTATCGCCATGGATATACGCTACTCAGTCCCTCTGGCTATTGTATTATCTGCTGTTGTGTTTGCCGCCTTCCATTTATTCATGGAAGTCTATAGCTTCCCTATATTTTCACAGAGAGTGGTTGGTGGTATCCTCCTGGGAAGTCTTTTTTATACGCGGGGTTATGGAATCAGTGTTTATGCCCATATTATTTATAATTTTCTCATATTAGCAGATTCCTGGTAGATAATTAATTGGTGTGTCATATGGAACGATTTAGACTTGTCTATCGTTTACCAGTTTGTACAGAATAACGATGCTAGGTTTATTAAAACATATTATCAGCAGGACCTGGTAGACACATCTACGGTCTAATCACATTTCTTATCATCTCGCTGGGATGTTCCATCGATTCTGTATATGGGTCAGATATAACAGTGATGGTCGGCGCCAAATCTGATACAATTACATATATTGTGGGAAATGATACCCTCAAACTGAAGCGTTTGTATTCAATTGAGTATCCAGAATATTCATCTATCAGGGATACTGTTAAACCCGATATGCTGCATGAATCATCTACTAAAACCGAGGAACACGGGCTTGATGCAGTGGGAAGTATTACCAGGGGCATTCAAGTATCCAGCAACTCCAGCGTTTCATTACAATCAAGTATGTATCTCAAGATCAAGGGGAATTTGAGTGATCAATATACTGTTCAGGGTGTGTTGACAGACAAGACTTCCCCACTTCAACCAATCGGCAATACGAGGCGTTTGAATGATTTTGAACGTGTCATGGTGCGAATTGATGGCCCAGCTTTGAATGCTTCTATTGGTGATATTGACTTACAGCTCAAAAATGGAAAATTCGGTCAAGTAAATCGATCTATAGAAGGAATCAGTATCCAGACCAATTCCAGTATGGGTAGTTTAAAGGGTGCTTTAGGTTTTAGTTATGGAAAGTATCATCTGCTCCAAATTCAAGGGAAGGATGGCAAACAGGGACCTTACCGGTTATCTGGCAGTAATGGTGAAAGGTTTATCATCATATTAGCTGGTTCGGAAAAGATTAAGCTGAACGATCATCTGCTCGTCCGTGGTGAAGATGATGACTACATCATTGATTATAATGCAGCAGAGATACACTTTACCCAGAGTCATATTCTTTCAGCTAATTCAAGAATCAGCGTTGAATTTGAGTACGTACCTGATATTTACCTCGCGTCTTACTCATTTGGGAAACAACTGATCAGTGGGGAAGTAGCTTTGGGCAATCGGACTGATTCGCCATTTTTCATCTCAGCTTCCTGGCAAGACATCAGGGATGATCAGAACAATCCCCTGGGAAATGTTGAAGCAGACCAACTCCAGGACATCTTTGGTGATCTCAGTGCCAGCAATGCGACATCAGAGATCAGTGGTATAGTGCCAGATTCAACAAACGGTAATTATGATATGGATGATTCTGGGATCTTGATCTATATGGGGGACCAGCTCGGGCATTTTACAGTAGATTTCAATTTTGTGGGTCTTGACAGGGGACAGTATCGTAAAGAACTCGCTGCAGATGGTCAGTTCTACGTGTTTGATGAGGACAATGGCGAATATCTACCTACTCAGCAATTTGTAGCGCCTCAAGCTCTATCAATATTTTCTCTTTCTGGCCATGCTCGTACAGGTGGACTTGTTGCCAATTTTGATATCGGTTTATCTCAAGATACCAAAAATTTATATGCCACAAGTCCCAGCGGTGTTCAAAAGTTGGCCTGGGACATCAATACCGGTTTCACTCGACCAAATTATGAGTTTCGATGGGGTGATAAGTATTTTGAGTCAGGTTATGTCAGTCACGATGCTCTTGAATCATTAGAATACTATCGCAGATGGCATCTAAAGGCCAGAATCGCTGAAGAGGAGCGACTCAGATATGGTCATATTCGTCTAGGGCAGCAGAATTATCTCAAGACATCTATCTCACAGATGAAGCGATCAGACGTCCTCGTGGGACAGCAAGTCCAGGTTGAGGGTAAATCAGCTCTCTCTGCGCCACTGGTTGCTAATTACTCAGCCATTTTTACCAACCTGGATAGTACGCTGAGTCAACAACATAATTTTGAAGCTGTCTATAATCGGAAAAAAATATCAACTGGATTCAATTTCGACCTTGAGGATGGATCGGCTTCCACATTCTATGCTACAAATGATCATCTGACTACAGGCCTGGAAGCATCCTATATACATTCTGAAAAACATAAATTTGTGATCCAGTATGACCGTAGACTGGATTATAGACTTTTCCAGTCCAATCAGACTATTTTGAGTTCTCAGAATATTAAAAAATGGTCTGACCAGCGTCAGGACTGGGTCACAGAATATCATTTTAGTGATTTCTTGAACTCCCAGGGTCAACTCAATATGAAATATCGCGAGCATCAAAGCGACAGTGGGGCCGTGAAGAAGTACTATCTTGGCAATTTTCAGCTAAATGGAAAAGCATTAGAGGGTAAACTAAAGTTTCAGGAACATTACCTATTGGATGAAGAGCATATCCCCAAATACGATTACCACTATATTGAGGTAGATACAGGCTATGGCGACTATAGTTTTGATCCAGCTATTCAAGATTATATCCCATTGCACGGGGGTCGGTTTATTCGGCAACGCATCTTTTCAGATCGAGAAGAACAAGTCAGGAAATACGATAATAAAACCCGACTGGAATATGCTTCTGAGAATTATGGGAAAATGAATGAAATTGCATTCAAAAGTCGGTTCGGCTATGAGTCCAAACTAAAACAGGAGATTCAAAGCAATACCACAATCCAGAATCAGTCTCTGCTAAGCATGAATTTCGATATTCAAACGGGTCAGTCGATCTCCTTCACCAAGATTGCATATGCCGGAAAATCCACCAGGAATAGTTCCACATTATATAACTATGGAACCGAGGAGAACGAATATTTGTCGCATGGTGCAGAAGCTGATTTCTTATGGAATCCCAGTAACCAATCTAAACTGGGCGTTGTGTTCGAATCTCGAGAACGACAATTGGAATACAATCCGTTAGCCCATGAACATTGGGTATCCTCAAGACCCTATTTAAATCATGTTATAAAAATGTCTGCGCAACAAAAATTAAAACTTGAATTTAAGTACTCTATGGTGACTGACAACCAGATAGATAAAGATTATGCAGAGCTCTTCGTTTATGCAAATCATTCTCTGCGTATCAAGCGTCGTGGTAGAATTGATCAGCAATTATCGCTTTCCGATGTACAGGCAGATGTACAGGTGATTCCATACTCCGTATTTTCAGGTAGACAACCCGGTAATAACTGGAAATATTCTGCAAACAGCCGCTATACTTTTTCAAGTATGTTTCAAATCTCCATGAACTACAGTATTCAAAAACGTGGGGGTAATAATAGTGAACAATATTTGCGGTTGGAGGGCAGAAGTCACTTCTAATGAAACGCCTATTCATCATATTAAATACACTAACTATGTTGATGGGACCTTTGCCTGGTCAACAAATACAGCTTGTGCTCATACAGCCTGATGTAACTGATACTCTCATGGTTCAACCAGCACAGCTTGACTCTATTCTGGAGAGTAGCTTAGCAGTATTTTCCGCGAGTGGTTATTGGGATGCAGTAGTCGAATTGTCAACTGACGAAACAAAACCGGGTTTTATCAAAGCCCGGATCAATCCTGGCATTCCTGTCTCACTTCGATATGTCCATTTTTCAGGATTAAAAGACAAAGATTCGCACTATCTGAAAAAAGAATTCAAAATGGGGAAATCAACTATATCCAGTAATCAGATACCCCTCGCGGAAAGTAAAATAACAGATCTTGGATATCAATTGTCCAGAGATGCTCAATTGACTAAGGATTCCAATGGTGACTATCATATGGATTATGAAGTTAATAATTTTCCCGAGATGCAAGCCCAGGGCTTAGCTAGTTTTAACAGAAGTGGTACTGCAGACACGATTGCCTGGTATGGTCAAATAAATGTGAACATTCCTAATTTTGATGGGAAGGGAAAATCATTTGATTTTTCCTGGGAACGACTCAAATCCAATTCTGAATCTTTCAATCTTGGCTTACGGTATCCCTGGATATTTGAGCTGCCCATTTCGGGAACCTTTCAGTTTGGCAGGGAAGTCATAAATGGTAACTATCAGATTGTTCAAACTAGTCTGGGGTTGGAATGGGATCTTGATTGGCAGCGATCCATTCATTTTTCATACGAAAAGAATGAATCCATTATTACTCATGAAGGAGCCTTACTTTTTCCGGAATGGGAACCTGATAAGAAGCGCTTGTTAGGTCTGGGATATCGGCAATCGAATTTAAATGCACAAGTGCATCGAGGACTATCTCTTAAAACCATGCTATTTCAGGAAATGAATTTTGAACCGGAGGCAATCAGAAAGTTTACCCTTCGCTCTGAAGCTCAAATCAATCTTGTTGATAATCTGTTTGTCTCACAAAGAACCAGGGCAAGCATCCAAAACCATTCAACATCACAATCTGATCCATCTATTCTGGTTCCGCTTGGTGGTGTAAATAGTGTCAGGGGCTACGAGGAAGCCTATTTACGGTCGCCAAACACAATAAGCATGCAGAACACCCTGCATCTCATGATTGGGAGCCAATCGCAAATCCTTGCGTTTTATGATATTGGTTTGCATAATGCTGATAATGATATTGATGCCCTCCAGGGATATGGTCTGGGCATTCAATTACGAAGTGGAAGAGGTCCTATCAGACTGATTCTTGCTTCACATAAAGGAGTTAAATTGAGTAATAGTTTTTTCCACATTGAATATTCTGGAGGTATTTCATGGATCGATCAATAGTCGAAAAGAAAATAATGGATACTTTCCAACGAAACCAGGGTCGCTGGTATAAGCCCCGTGCAATTATGAAAGCTGCGCGAATCAAAGATCGAGATTACCGGACACTGAAGATTCTTTTGCTGGAGTTATATCGTAATGGGAAAATTGAACAAAAAGGTCGCCATCAGTACGCCTACAAACCCAAACAACAGCAGAAAACCGGTATCCTTGCAGTTACTTCAAGGGGCTTTGGATTTGTTGAATTGCAGGACGGCAGTGAAGTATTTATTCGTGCTCAGCATATGCAGCACGCCTTTCATAAAGATCTCGTCCGGGTTCAGATTCTTAAAAAACAAAGGGGTGATAAGCCTGAAGCTCAGATCATTGAAGTTATTAAAAGACATCAAACAGAATTTGTGGGTGTCTATCAGCAGGATCGTTTTGGAGAATGGGTTGTTCCTGAGGATAAACGAATTCGTGTGAGATTTGCTGTGTATGAGGGCAGACAAAGCACAGCCAGAGATGGGCATATGGTGAGCGTTGAGCTCATTAAATGGGATGAAGGACATCCAGAGCCACTTGTCAGTATTAAAGACGTTCTCGGCTATCCTGGCGATCCAGGCGTGGATATCGCTTTAATAGTTCAACAACATGATTTGCCAACAACATGGACCTCAAAATCATTGGAGCAGGCTGAATCTTATTCAGAGCAAAGTGTTCAGGATGAAATCGAACATAGGACAGATCTGAGACACCTCACATGTTTCACCATCGATCCAGAAAGTGCCCAGGATTTCGATGATGCAGTCTCGATTGAGCGAACCAAATCTGGCTGGACTCTTGGTGTCCATATTGCTGATGTATCCCATTATGTGGTGCCTGGAAGTCCAATTGATAGGGGCGCGAGAAAGCGTGGATCAAGCGTATACCTTGTAGGAACGGCCATTCACATGTTACCTGAAAAATTGGCCTCAGATTTGTGCTCTCTTAAACCTCATATCGACAGGCTCAGTATGACTTGTCTGATGGATATTGGACGAGATGGACAATTCATCAAATCAAAGATCATGAGTTCAGTCATCCATTCGAAACAGCGCTATAGCTATGAAGAGGTTGAAGAAATCATTTTGGGGAAATCAAATACTTATGCCGACCAAATTCTTGAAATGGAAAAACTCCGAAAAGTCCTTTTCAAGAACCGGAAAGCACGCGGGAGTATTGATCTTGACTTACCTGAACCGATCGTAATGCTGGATGAAACTGGGTTCCCGCATGATATCAAACCATCCAAACGGCTGACCGCGCATCGCCTGGTCGAAGAATTCATGCTGGCAGCCAACCGTGTGACCGCAGAATTTCTGGATGAAAAATATGTAAAAGCAAAATTGCCGGGAATTTATAGAATCCACGAGACACCTTCATCGGATGACATCACAAAATTGCAAATGATCCTGGACCGTCTGAAAATACCTCAAAAGATTAAGACTCCTGTGAGACCTAAGGACTACCAGGTGTTGGTCGAGGCTGTGAGAGAGAGCCCTTATCGACATTTTATTGAGAAAGTTGCTCTCCGATCCATGACCAAGGCCAAATATTCCGTAGAAAATAAGGGACATTTTGGACTGGCGTTTAAGTCATATACTCACTTTACATCGCCAATCAGACGTTACCCCGATTTGACAGTTCATCGTCTCCTCAAACAGTATGTCAAGCAGACAAGTGCAACTCCACCGTCACTGGTCTCGCTTGAGAAACTGGCTGAGCACTGTTCTCAGAGGGAAAGAGTGGCAATTGAAGCCGAACGTGATCACATGAAGATGAAACAACTCCAATATCTCAGTAAAAGAATTGGTCAGGAATTTGAAGGAGTTATTTCTGGTGTTCTCAATTTTGGATTTTTTGTTGAGCTGGCTGAAAGCTTTGTTGATGGACTCGTGCATGCCGGCAACCTCACCGACGATTATTACGAATATGAAGAGAATAATTTCTCTCTCACTGGCAGGCGTACACGGAAAATGTACCGCTTAGGTGATCCTGTGAGAGTAAAAGTTGCGTCAGTCTCAATTTCTGAGGGGCTGGCAGATTTTGAGTTAGTAGACAAATAATAACTGTGAGAGACTATGTACTATAATAAATTTAGGCTTCGTTTTATTTGTGAAAGAGGGGAGTATGCTTCATGAGAAAGATTAATATTATTCAGTATTCTCTAATTGGTTTAGTGTTTTTGCTGACCCTTGGATCTTGTGAAAGACCCAAGGAAAAAGCCATTGGATATGATGATATCATCACTGTAGTGTGTGATGATAGGAACTGGGAAGCCTGCGAACCTATTTTGGCACAAACGCTTGGCAAAGTTTATCAAACTCCTCCTACAGAGACCCTTTACTCGTTTCAAAGAATCAGTCCAAATGATTTAAATGCAAATATATTGAACAAAAATTTGTTGATACTCACTCGTCTTGAGGAAAAAAGTAAGGTTACTCCACAAGTCAGGTCCATGCTCCCAGATTCTACTATCAGTAATATGCGAGAGAACCCAAAAGGCTTCTATCTTCAAGGAGACGCTTATGCAACTGGTCAAGCCCTGGTTGTTGTCGTAGGTAAATCGCTGGCAGATCTCCGCAATAAACTTGAGATTAATCAGGATCAAATCTTCAATTTTATCGAGCATAAAATGTATGAGCGGAATACTGCATTCATCTATAGATCAGGTGAGCAATTTGAGCTTGCTCAAAAGTACTTTGACCAATACGGCTTTTACCTGAGAATGATGCACGATTACGTTGAGATCGAAAATCGGCCAAAAGATAAACTGGTCTGGTTAGGTCGTGATTTCCCATATCGGTGGTTATCAGTGTCCTGGGCAGAACCCAGTGATTCTACCCTTGAGTATCAGTTAAATAATTTATTGGCCTCGACTTTTGGACGCAAGCTCAGAGATGTACAATTGAATCGGGATTATTTGACATCAGAGTCGATTTGGTTTAAGCAATATTCAGCTTTTAAGTATTTCGGTTTATGGGAATCAAAATCTGAAGTCAAAGGCGGACCCTTCATTGCTTATGGTTTTTATGAACCAGTAAAAGACCGCATTTATCTTGTTTCAGGCATTGTCCATGCACCGGAGAAGGCCAAATTACCTTATATCCGGCAAATGGAAACCATCATCAGAACATTTGATACTGAAGTATTTCAAACAGATTAAGGATTTGTCCTATTAATAATAGTGTATTGATAACAGGTATTAATGGATTACTCGGGCAGAATCTTGTCCAAGAATATGGCCACGACCATGAGATATTTGGACTGGATTTAAATCCAGGCATATTTGAAGATTTGGACCATATCCATGTCAAACAAATGGATCTGAATAATACGAATGCTTTAGGTGAGCATATCAATCAAGTAAGACCTGGTAAAATTATCCATACTGCCGCTTATACAAATGTTGATCGGGCAGAGGATGATCATGAGATTGCTTTCGCAGTCAACGCCGAGGTTCCTAAATACATTGCCAATATTTGTCTTGATCTGGATATACCGCTGGTTCACATATCAACTGACTATGTCTTTAGTGGAGATTCCGGTCCGTACGCTGAGTCAGATCAGTGTGATGCCAGAGGCAAATATGCAGAATCCAAACTTGCCGGAGAGACTGTTGTATTGGAATCTGGTGCAAAGGCTGCAGTTATTCGACCCAATGTGATGTATGGTCATGGGAAACACCTAAGTAGCAGTTTTGTAGAATGGCTGGTAAATGAATTGAAAAACGAACGATCCGTTCGCATAGTCGATGATCAGTACAATAATCCTACCTATGCACGCCGTCTGGCCTGGGTAACAAGATTGGTTTTAGATCAAAAAGCATGGGGTATTTGGCATTTTGGATCAAAAGAGGTTGTGTCTCGTTATACTTTTGCATTAAAAATTGCAGATACTTTTGGGTTGTCCTCTGCTTTAATTAATGCAATTTCGACGGTAGACTTAAATCAGAAAGCTCCTCGACCTCTGCGGAGTGGACTGATTTGCGAAAAATTGAACAAAGAGCTGGGTGTACCAATCCTCAGTATTGATGAAGAACTCGCTCTGTTAAAGGAAGAAATGGATGTCGCGTAATTTAACAATAATCCCTACTTATAATGAAAAAGAGAATATTCTTCTCGTTATAGACAAAGTTCTATCTCTTAAGGTCAAAACAGACATTCTTATCGTGGATGACGGTTCACCAGATGGTACTGCCGATCTGGTAAAGGAGCGTCAGAAAAGTTCCCCAGCTCTCCATCTCATGGAAAGAGCTGGTAAACTGGGGCTTGGAACAGCCTATATCGCTGGATTTACCTACGCCATTGAGAACGACTATGATACTGTTGTTCAGATGGATGGAGATTTTTCACATGATCCTGAAGTCATTGAGACATTTCTCAAAGAAATAGAAACCAATGATCTGGTTATTGGATCACGCTATTTAAACGGAATCAGTGTTGTAAACTGGCCACTTCAACGGCTTATGCTGAGTTATTTCGCCAGTAAGTATATTCAGATGATTACCCGTATGCCTGTGAACGATGGCACTGGCGGATTTAAATGTTGGCGGGTTTCCTTTTTGAAGCAACTAAATCTTGATAAAGTTAGAAGTAATGGCTACTCCTTCCAGGTCGAGATGAATTTCAGAGCCTGGAGAAAAGCCCCGGATCGTGTGAAAGAGGTACCGATCCTATTCGTAGATCGTACGGTTGGCCAGAGCAAAATGTCAAAAGCCATTGTTCGAGAGGCAATTTGGCGCGTTTGGTGGTTACGTCTAATGGCTTTGTTGGGAAAAATTTAAGTTCTCTCTTTAAAACCCTAATTTTATGAAGCTCTCCATTGTTATTGTCAATTTCAATGTAAAAGCCTTTTTACAACAGGCGCTGGAGAGTATCCTCAAATCCACGCAATCAATTGATACAGAAATCTTTGTAGTAGATAACCATTCTGTTGATGGCAGCATAGAAATGCTTCAGACGCAGTTTCCTCAAATCAAACTTATTCAAAACCAGCATAACCAGGGATTTGCCAAAGCGAATAATCAGGCAATCAAACAATCAACTGGGGAGTATGTCTGGCTGCTCAACCCTGATACTCTGATCCAGGAAGACACTCCTCAAAAACTAATTGAGGTGATGGAAGCAGATCAGAAGATTGGTTTATTAGGCTGCAAAATCCTTAATGATGATGGGAGTCTCCAATTAGCCTGCCGGAGAAGTTTCCCGACACCCTGGGTAGCCTTTACTAAACTACTTGGATTGGCAAAAATATTTCCGAAATCAAGGTGGTTTGGTCGCTATAATCTCACCCACCTGGATCCGAATGAAGCCTATGAAGTAGAAGCGATTAGTGGATCATGTATGTTTATTCGTCGAGAAGCGCTCGATGAAGTTGGGAATCTGGATGAAACTTTCTTTATGTATGGTGAAGATCTAGACTGGTGTTTCAGGTTTGGGCAATCCGCCTGGAAGGTCTATTACACACCCGTAACAAGCATCATTCATTACAAGGGTGAATCTTCCAAAGTTGCCATGTGGGATACTAATACCCACTTTTACCGGGCGATGGATATTTTTGCCAAAAAACATTTCAAGACTTCTCGGAGATTTCCTATCCATTGGGTGCTACGCCTTGGCATTTTTACGAGATACGTTCTCTCCGTTCTGAGCAAATTAAGCCAGAATGCCATGGGTTATGTGCTGGATCTAAGCGGTCTGCTTATCATCACATTAATTGCCATATTCATCAAGTTCAGAACTTTCGACGTACTGGATCAGTATGTTTTTGTACTTCCGGTCTATCTGGGAAGTTGGCTGGCAGTTATCACCAGCTTAGGATTGTATAGAACTTACAAATATTCAGTCAGTCGCTCCATTCTTGCGGCGACTCTGGGTTTCCTAATAAATGTTACGTTGACATACTTCTTCAAGGATTATGCATTCTCACGAATTGTGATGTTGATTAGCTATTTTGGAGCTCTCTTCTGGATTTCTGGGTGGAGAATATTTGCTTCTTCACGTAGAACCGAGAATTTTGAATTAGGAACCCAGCGAACTTTGGTCATTGGTGATTTCCAAAGTGCCAGTGATATCTTTTCACGACTGATGACCAACCTCGCACTAGGCTATACACCGGTAGGCATTGTTACTACTGATGGTGCAGATCACAAGGATGAAAGAATTGTTGGACATCTCGATGATTTGATGGCCTTGGTACAATATCATCGGATTGACGATGTCATATTTACCTCGGATAACGTTGAGCTAAGCCAAATATTTGATTATTTACCTACATTGAGTCAACAGGGAGTGAAAATCAAGCTCGTCCCTGGTAACTTGTCCTTTATAGTTGGTAAATCTGCAGTTGAAAATTTACAAACCGTTCAATTTGTAGATATGGATTTCAAATACTTCCATACCGGTTCTCGAATTGTCAAGCGACTGGAAGATATGCTCATATCACCATTTGTATATCTTTTCATGAGACCATTTCAAGCCTTGGCTATTCGCTCAAAGTCAATGTTAACTGTTGAAACAAAAATGTACGGCAAGACGTATTTTACCTATAAAATGCCCAATGGGCAGCTCTCATTTTGGAGTAATTTAAGCTTGCTTCCACTTGTGATTCGGGGAAAGTTGAGCCTGGTCGGATCCCCAATTGATCTGATGGATAAAGGATGGGATATAAAACGTGGCATTTTCAGTCTTGAATCCGTACGAGGGGGATCGCAGCTAAGTCAAGATGAGAGGTATTCGTTATTGAACTATTATCTCCACAATCATTCAATTCTCCTTGATTTTGAAATTATTATTAAAGCCTTCTTAGGAAAGTAATATGGGTAAAACAGTATTAGAGTTTGAAAAACCAATTCACGATCTGGAACAAAAGATCATTGAAATGGAAATCATGTCCGGTGACTCAAATGTGGATATGAAAAAGGAGATTAAAAAACTTCGAAAAAAACTCGTCGAACAATCTATCAAGATAAATAAAAGTCTTTCTCGCTGGCAGCGGGTTGAGCTCGCACGTCATGCTGATCGTCCCCACGCTCTTGACTTAATCGACCTCATGTGTGATTCCTGGATTGAACTTCATGGAGACCGTTTGTTTGGTGATGATAAGGCGATTGTGAGTGGTATTGCCCGAATAGGTGATCAACGCATGATCATGATAGGTCAGCAAAAAGGACGTTCCACAAAGGATAATCTGTACCGCAATTTTGGTATGCCTTATCCTGAGGGGTACCGAAAAGCATTACGCCATATGAAATTAGCAGAAAAATATGGTTTGCCAGTGGTCACATTAGTAGACACAATTGGCGCCTATCCAGGATTGGAAGCTGAAGAACGTGGTCAGGCAGAAGCCATTGCACGCAATCTTTTTGAAATGAGTCATTTGTCAGTTCCCATTATTGTCATTGTCATTGGGGAGGGGGCATCCGGTGGTGCACTTGGTATCGGCGTAGGGGATAGACTTATCATGTTGGAAAACACCTGGTACTCAGTGATTTCTCCGGAGGGTTGCGCATCAATTCTTTACAGAGATGCTACTCAGAAGAAAAAGGCTGCTGAGGCAATGCGTGTTACAGCCACAGATCTCCTGGAGATGGGAATTGCAGATAGAATCATTAAGGAACCCCTGGGTGGTGCTCATCGTGACTATAAGGGAACTGCAAAGATACTGAAAGATGTTATCCTCGAAGAACTCAATATTATATCTGAAATTTCCGTAGATGAGATGATCAAAAAACGAATCAATAAGATTGAGAATATGGGTGCCTGGGAAGGCGAATGATCCATTACGGCTATCACTTTAAAGTTCGGTATAAAGATATTGACCAGATGGGGGTCATGTACTACTCCAGATATTATGAATATTTCGAGGCTGCCAGAACGGACATGATGCGAGATTTGGGACTCACATATAAAGCACTGGAAGCAGAGGGTATTATGATGCCCGTGGTGCGTAGTGAATCGGATTATTTCGCAGGACCCGGATTTGACGATCATTTAACCTGTATTACTGAAGTAAAACAATGGCCCAAAGGGAAGATGGAGATTCATTACACCCTGGTCAATGATGATGAGCCGGAAAAGGTATTAAACCGGGGGAAAACCATCCACGCATTTGTTAAAATGAATGGGAAACCAACACGAATGCCAGATTCGTTGAAACAAGTTCTTGAAAAGAAATGGAATCAGACTCATGAGTAACGAATTAATATTTTTCATTCAGACCCTAATTGGATTGGGTATGGTTCTTATGGCATTTCGAATGGGCAAAAACTGGCTCTATGCCTTAATTGCTGTCAATTATGTCCTGGCCAACATTTTCGTCACTAAAACCATCACTCTTTTTGGCTTTGAGGCTACAGGTGGGAATGTCCTTTATGGAGCAATTTTTCTCAGTACAGATATTCTTTCAGAATATTATGGAAAGGAAGCAGCTCGTAAGGGTGTATTCATCGGCTTAGGAGCGACATTGTTTTATCTGGTCATGTCCCAATTTATGATTACTTATACTGCCAGTCCAAATGACTGGGGTGCTTCTGCGGGAATGGACACTATCTTTAGTTTTGCTCCTGGTATCGTTCTGGCGAGTGTAATTGCTTATCTGATATCACAACTGCATGATATCTGGGCCTTCCATTTTTGGAAAAATAAATTTGAAGGAAAATTACTTTGGGTTAGAAATAATCTTTCAACGGCTTCCAGTCAATTAATTGATTCCATTACATTTGCAATTCTTGCCTTTGCCGTTTTTCCAAGATTGTTTTTAAATCCGGATAGTGTATTACCGATGTCCGTCGTCTGGGAGATAGTACTTACAACCTATATTCTAAAACTTATTGTAGCATTTATCGATACCCCATTTATCTATGTCAGCCAGAGATTTGGTCCAAAACACGAATTGAAATAGGGGCATCTCACTTTTCATTTGTCCTCAGATTGGGCAGGTTTATATTTGCGCGCTTTTTCAATACGGAGACGTGGCCGAGTGGCTTAAGGCGGCGGCTTGCTAAGCCGTTGTACGTTTTGGCGTACCGTAGGTTCGAATCCTACCGTCTCCGCATTTTTGACAGAGAATCTTATATTCGAACAAGCACAAATTGCTTGAATAATAGGTTCGAAACGGAGCGTAGCGTAGTAAAGCGAGGGAGTCCCGTAGGGACGACGCTCAGCTAATCCTACCGTCTCCGCATTTTTTCCCATATTTACTGGCGAAAAAATGATACACTGCTACACTGGAGGTGTAGGCTAATTGGTAAGTCAGCGGTTTTGAAAACCGCCGTCCGTGAGGACTTGGGAGTTCGAGTCTCTCCACCTCCGCTAGGCTTCGTTCGAATAACATGAAGAACGAAGACTACCCCGCGCGTAGCTAAAAGCAAAGCCGGGAAACATTTATCCAAGACAACTACATTCGAACTACGCCCGAGCAGGCTGGCTATGGGAGACTATGTTATGTGCTATGTATATATCTTACGATCTGAAAAATACACTGGGAGACATTACACAGGCTATACCACTAACATTTCTAAAAGGATAGTGAAACACAATTATGGTGAGGTAAAAAGTACTGCCAGTTATAAACCATGGGTAATCGAAACACTGATCACTTTTGAAACCGAAGACAAAGCCATTATCTTCGAAAAATATCTCAAGTCACATTCTGATAGTGCATTTGCATCAAAACACTTCTAACAATTAATTATGCTTTATTACGGGTGAAGTACCTTCAACACCCGAATTAATTCGGGTGTTTTTGTATAGCGCGTGTTCCTATATATATGAGGTTGAGGCTATAGAGGCCAGATAATTGGAATGAGGATAACCCCTATGATTCCAAGAATGATGTGTAAGGGGATACCTGCCCGCATGAAATCCATATAACGATAACCACCCGGTGAGAAAACCATGGTATTAGTTTGATATCCATTTGGGGTCATGAATGAAAGCGATGCAGCAAACATAATCGTCATGATAAAGGGCATGGGGTCAAGACCCAAAACACCAGCAGATTTTATAGCAAGAGGGGTCATGATGATCGCTGTTGCAGTATGAGATAGAAAAGAAGTCATCAGCATGGTTATAAAAAATAGTATACCAATGAGTCCAATATCACCAAATTGACTGCTGGCTGAAGTAATTAGCCCACCAATTCTATCTGACAGATGAATGGTGTCCATCGCATCTCCCAGAGGAATCAGAGCAGCTATTAAAAAGATAACTGTCCAGTTTATGGATTTATAAGCTTCCTGAGAAGGTACAATACCTGTTGCCATTACCAGAATCGCTCCCAGAAGTGATGCTTCCATAATGGATAAGATATTTAGAGCTGCAACACCAACGACGATTGGTATAATAGCCACTGCAAGCCACCAAAATTTTATTTTGTGAAGCTTTGTATCTAATTCTTCCAAAATGATAAAATTGGGATCCGTGTTCAAAGCCGCCATTCTTGTTCTAGAGCCAAAAATTAACAGAGTATCAAAATGCTTCAATTTAACATGAGCGACTTTGGTCCGCATCAGTTCTTGATAGCGGCGAACAGCAAGAACGAATAATCCATACCGACGTCTGAAGTCAACCTCCATAAGTGATGAGCCTGCCAGCCTTGAATTGGGTGAGATCATGGCTTCCATAAGAATATTTTCATTATCAGCCAATTCGTTGTCATTCATTTTGACATCTGTCAGGAGTAAAACTTTTTGCTCCGAACGGAATAATTGAAGTTTATCAACAGAACACTGGACCAGGAGAATATCATCTTCCTTGAGAACAATGTTTCTCAAATTTGTTGTGATATGATTGCCTCGACGGATTATTTCAAGAACAGTCAATTCATAGGCCTGTCCAAGGTTTAAATCCATAAAATTACGCCCATTCAATGGTGATTCCTTTGGGATTACGACTTCAGTAAGATAGGTACCCAGGTGATATTTTTTGGTAAGCCCAGAAACAGGAACTCGTGAAGGCAAAATCCATCTCTGAGCGATCAAGATATATACCAGGGTGGCTGCAACCAGGATGATACCCAACTTGCTCAATTCAAAAACGCCTATGTGAAACCCTGCTTCAAATGCGATATCATTGACGATCAGATTTGTAGATGTCCCAATAACCGTACATGTACCTCCAACAATAGCGGCAAAAGAGAGGGGCATCATTATTTTTGAGGCACTAATTTTTAAGCGATGGGATAGCTCAGTGGCAACTGGGATAAGAATGGCCACTGTAGCCGTGTTATTGATAAATGCAGAAAATATACTTACTGAAAACATAAATAGAGTAGTTACCAACCAATTTCTACCCCGACCATTATTCTCCAACCAAACTGTAAAAACGCGTATAAATCCTGTCTTGGTAAATGCATGACTTAAAATGAACATGGCACCAATTGTGATAACGGCTTTATTGGAAAAACCGCTAATGGCTTGATGCTTATCTATAAGACCCGAGAGCAGTAATGCGGACAGCACTAAAAGGGAAGTGACTTCAATAGGAAACCACTCTCGGATAAAGGCGATGATGGAGAGGATAAGTATCGCGAAGAAGATGATCGTTTGATTGTCTGGCATAGGTAGCATTTTAGGGCATCCTGATGTGAATGCAAATGGAAGGTTTTAGTAAGAAGAAAATAATATCTCTGGCACTCTTGGGTGTTGATTCTCTGTCATATATGTATATTTTATGTCAATATGGCAGAATTTAAACTAAAAACAGATTATTTACCCAGTGGCGATCAACCTGAAGCAATTGAAGAATTAATCAGTGGGATAAAGTCAGGATCTCCTTTCCAAACCTTGCTTGGTGTAACAGGTAGTGGTAAGACATACACTGTAGCTAATGTGATTCAGGCTGTTAAAAAGCCCACTCTCATTGTATCTCATAATAAAACCCTAGCCGCCCAACTTTATGGTGAATTCAAGTCCTTTTTTCCTGAGAACGCTGTTGAGTATTTTATCTCGTATTATGACTATTATCAGCCTGAAGCCTATCTACCTGTGACGGATACATTCATCGAGAAAGACATGTCGATGAATGAAGAAATTGACAAACTACGCTTAAAGGCAACTAGTGCGTTACTCTCCCGCAAAGATGTCATTGTAGTAGCCTCAGTTTCATGCATCTATGGCTTGGGAGATCCCCAGGAATACAAAAAATCACTGGTGATTATTAACAAAGGTCAAAGTTATAACCAACGTGCTCTCATGCGCAAATTGGTTGATATCTATTATGAGCGCAATGACGTCAACTTTATGCGAGGAAAATTCAGGGTCCGGGGTGATGTACTTGAGATTTATCCAGCCTATAATGAAAACGCTATTCGTATAGAGTTCTGGGGCAACCAGGTTACAGATATCATGACAATTGATCCCCTTACAGGAGAGGTCGTTTCAGAGGATGATGTATGCGTCGTCTATCCTGCCAGGCATTTTGTAACCACAGATGAGCATATTGCCAAGGCTTTAAGTAAGATAGAAGAAGAGTTGAAGGAACAAGTCCAGGAGTTTCGTATCAATAATCAGCTCCTTGAAGCACAGCGAATTGAGCAGCGTACAAAGTTCGACATGGAGATGTTAAGAGAAGTTGGGCATTGTTCTGGCATAGAGAATTATAGCCGCCATCTCACTGGTCGCCAACCAGGCGAAAGGCCGTTTACCTTGTTGGATTTCTTCCCAGATGACTTCCTCATGATTATCGATGAATCCCACGTTACCCTGCCTCAGTTCCGTGGAATGTATAATGGGGACTATTCGCGGAAAAGGAATCTGGTGGATTATGGTTTTCGTCTTCCTTCTGCCTTGGATAACCGCCCTCTCAAACTTCCTGAATTTGAAAACTCTATGAACCAGGTCATTTTTACTACTGCAACACCTGCTGATTATGAGTTAGAAAAATCGGAAGGAGTAATTATTGAGCAGGTTATTAGACCAACTGGACTACTCGACCCTGAAATTGATGTACGCTCCAGTGAAGGTCAGATTGATGATCTCATGGAAGAAATCCATAAACGCATTGAAAATAAAGAACGCGTTCTTGTCGTCACACTCACAAAACGCATGTCTGAAGATCTGACAGATTATCTCACTAATTATCATTTGCGAGTTCGCTATCTCCATTCTGAAATTGATAGTATTAAGCGGATCTCCATTCTTCGGGATTTACGCCTCGGTGAATTTGATGTTCTGGTAGGTATCAATCTCTTGAGAGAGGGTTTAGATCTACCTGAAGTATCCCTGGTCGCCATTATTGATGCGGATAAAGAAGGATTTCTGAGGAGTAAGACCTCATTGATGCAAATAGCTGGACGTGCTGCCCGACATGCTTCCGGAAAGGTCATACTATACGCCGATAAAATGACCGCCAGCATGCAATACTTGATTGATACGACACAAGACCGTCGTGAAAAGCAAATTGCTTATAATAAAGAGCACGGAATCGTGCCGATAACAATTTACAAAACCCCTGAAGAAATTATGGGAATCACGAGTGTTGCAGATGCCATGCATAGCAAAGAAGAAGCTATCAAGGAAAGTCTTAAGAAATATGATACAGAATATGTCACCGGCGAGCTCCTTGACCTCATGCGACAGGATATGCTTGGGGCGGCTGAAGGTCTCGATTTTGAAAAGGCGGCCATGATCAGGGATGAGATCAAAAAGGTCGAAAATGAGATGAAACGATAAATATTATGAGTAGTTCTATGTATTTTGAGAATAGTCGAACTGACACTTTACAGAAAAAATTTGGAATCCTGGGCCAATCTGCTGGAGTGCAGTCCATGCTCGAAACCATTGAGCAGGTGGCACCTACAGACATTTCAGTGTTGATTGCAGGTGAAAGTGGTTCTGGTAAAGAACTTGTTGCTTCAGCACTGCATACGCATTCACGCAGGGCTCATAAACCATTTGTAATTGTTAATTGTGGTGCCATACCCGCCGGTATTATCGAAAGTGAGTTGTTCGGTCATAAAAAAGGTGCTTTTACTGGGGCTCAAAGTGACCGCAAAGGTTATTTCCAGGCTGCAGATGGGGGAACCATTTTTCTGGATGAAATTGGTGAAACTCCGCTGGAGACACAGGTAAAACTTTTGCGTGTTCTCGAACAAGGAGAATTTTTGCCAGTTGGATCATCCACTCGCATGAGAGTGGATGTACGCATTGTTGCTGCATCAAATAGAAACCTGGAAAAAGAGGTAGAGTCAGGTTCATTCAGGAAAGATTTATTTTATCGGCTCAAAGCCATTACCATTACAGTGCCATCCTTACGTAACCGACGTGATGATATCCCCATATTGGCCAATAAATTTGCTAATGACTGTGCTATCCGAAATCAAATTCTGTTTAAAGGGTTCTCAGAGGGTGCCCTGAAAGTGATGAGCCAACATCGTTGGCCAGGTAATATTCGGGAATTAAAGAATTTCATTGAGAGTATGGTGATCCTTGAAAAAGGGGGAGTGATAAAAACGGAAGTGATTTATCGGTATCTAAATGCTGAATCAAGCCCAACTGAACTTAATCCGCTACTTCCAGTTAAACTTGATCGTAATGTGGACCAGGCTGAACGAGAGCTTATTTTGCAGCAACTGTTCATGCTACGCAGAGAAATTGCTGAAATGAAGGAGCAGCTTGACCAGGGACTGGTCGCCAGACCTGCTGGGGAGAGCACTGGCGAGGAATATCATCCTGCTCTGGAAGTTTTGCCTGATGAGCAAACCCATGAAATTCTTAACGATGATTCTCCTGCAATATTGAATCCTCAGATGCTCGGTGAACTCACTGCAGCTCAGGTTGAAAAGGAACTCATCACCCGAAGCCTTGAAAGGTTCAACTTTAATAAACGCAAGACTGCGCAAGCGCTTCAAATGGCTGAACGAACACTCTACAGAAAGATAAAAGAGTATGAAATTGTTAAAGACAATTAGTTCAATCTTATACACAGCTCTGATAATGGCTGGATGCGGTATCTATTCATTTAAAGGGAGTATCCCTGATCATCTTCACGATGTGGAGTTGGTCACATTTAAGAATTTGACGACAGAATTTGCTGTTGAGACAGATCTTGAAGAGGCACTAACAGAAAGAATGCTCAACGAACAATTGCTATCTCTTTCCGTAAAAGAATCTCCTGATTCTCATATTGAAGGCAAAATTAATAGTATAACAGATAAACCTAATAGCTTTGATGAGAACGAAAATATTTTAGAATATCGTCTTGAATTCCGCGGAGAGGTTATCTGGTATGACCATATTCGTGAGACAGAGTTATTTAAAAAGAATTTTACGGTTTTTAGCACCTACTTTAGTGAAGACGAAAATGCGAAACGAAGTGATGCGGAAAAACTAATACGCGAAGATGCGTATACTGAAACGATTGAAAAACTGATTGATTTCATAATTGAATCGATGACGGAAGAATGGTAGGAACGGAAATGCATGGGAAAGATATGAAAGAATACTTTATACAGAACGCCAAAGAATTTGTAGGGGAGACAGTCACGCTCAAAGGGTGGGCCTACAACGTCCGTAAAGGGGGTAAGATCTGGTTCCTGCTGCTTAGAGATGGTACAGGCATTATGCAGTGCGTAGTGACCAAATTTGACGCTGACGAAGCATCTTTTGGTATAAAAACACAAATTACGCAGGAATCATCAGTCATAGTTACTGGAGAGGTTAAGGAAGAACCGCGTTCACCAGGTGGTTATGAAATGCTGGTCCATTCTATGGAATTAGTTGCAGTGGCTGATGATTATCCAATATCAAAGAAAGAGCACGGGACAAGTTATCTAATGGATAATCGTCATCTCTGGCTACGCTCTAAGAGACAGCATGCCATTATTCGCATCCGTCATACTATTGTCAAAGCCATCCGAGATTATTTTGATGATCGTGATTTTACCCTCGTCGATACTCCAATCTTCCAGAAGGCTGCGACAGAGGGAACTGCCACTTTGTTTGAGACAGAATATTTTGGGGAGAAGGCCTACTTAACTCAAAGTGGACAACTTTATGGTGAAGCCGGGGCAGCGGCATTTGGTAAAATATATTGTTTTGGTCCCACTTTTCGGGCTGAGAAGTCCAATACACGTCGCCATTTAACTGAATTCTGGATGGTTGAGCCTGAAATGGCATACTATGATCTGGATATGAACATGGATGTGGCCGAGGATTTTGTTTTCTACATTGTTTCTCAAGTTCTTGAACATCGTAGAGCAGAGCTGGAAACGCTAGAACGAGACATTAGCAAATTAGAATCAATTCAGAAGCCATTCCCTCGTGTATCCTATACCGATGCGGTACAGATCCTGAATGACAATGGTGTTGAATTTAAATGGGGAGATGACTTTGGTGGGGGTGATGAAACTATTATCTCAAGCCAGTTTGATAGTCCTGTCATGGTCCATCGCTATCCATCAGCTATTAAAGCATTTTACATGAAACGTGACCCTGAAAACGATAAACAGGCTATGGCGCTTGATATGTTGGCACCTGAAGGCTATGGCGAAATTATTGGTGGTTCTCAACGTGAAGATGATATCGATGCTTTGGTTTCGCGTATTAAAGCAGATGGTGCCACAGAGGAAGATTATAGCTGGTATCTGGATTTACGTCGATACGGTTCATTCCCACATTCTGGATTTGGACTCGGTGTTGAACGAGTTGTATCCTGGTTGTGCGGGTTACAGCATATTCGCGAAACCATTCCATTTCCCAGGACAATAACACGTCTAAATCCATGATCAAATCCGAAACCAGTAAAAGGATTGCTATCATTGGGGCAAGAGATGCAAGCCCTGATGGGATTCAATTTGCCTACGATGTCGGCAAACTTCTCGCCGAGAGAGGAGCCATTGTATATACTGGTGGTGGCTCTGGAATCATGAAAGCTGCCAGCAAAGGTGCCCGGGAAGGTGGTGGCATAGTTGTGGGTATTCTCAAGGATGCTGATGGTCTAGATGCGAATGACTTTGTGGATGTGCCGGTTATGACTGGTATGGGTGACCTGCGCAATGGGATCCTCATACGCTCTGTACATGCTGCAATTGCGGTTGAGGGTGCCTATGGAACGCTTTCTGAAATAGCATACACTCTGGGATATGGTAAACCCGTACTGGGGTATGATACCTGGGATATAAAAGGGTTAGAGTCTTTGCAAAGCCCTGAGGTCGCAGTGAAACGCATATTCGAATTAATTGAGGAAGTTGTTGATGAACAATGATCTTCGTCTTGTAATCGCACAGGTTAATCCTACTGTGGGCGCCTTACAGGCCAACACAGAGCGTGCTCTTAATATCATGGCAGAGATGGAATTAGCCGGAAATGATCTATTGGTCTTTCCCGAAATGTTTGTTCCTGGATATCCACCTCAGGATCTCATTTTGGAAAAGCACTTCATCCTCGCGAACCAGAAAATGGTGGATATGCTTGCTGCTGCAAGTGGTGAAATGCTGACACTCATCGGTGCTATCCATTATGACGGAATTGATACCTACAACGGTGTTGCCGTTCTTCAGCACGGAAAATTGGTCCACTGGATACATAAATCACTGCTACCTACCTATGATGTTTTTGATGAGTGGCGATACTTCAAACCTGCTCGTGATAATGCTCCCGTCCCGATTACTTTTAGAAATGGCGAAACACTTCGTCTTGGAATCCATATCTGTGAAGATTTGTGGGATGAGAATATTGATTACAAAATCTGTGATATCCTCGGTGATAGCGGCGTCGATTTATTTATCAATCTCTCTGCATCACCCTTTGTAACTAATAAATATGTAGAGCGTAGTCGACTGATACTCAATAAGATACAGAAATACAATAAACCATTTATTTATGTAAATCTCGTTGGGGGTCAAGATCAGCTGGTTTTTGATGGGATGTCCATGGTGGGAGATGAAAATGCTGAATGGGTCCATATTTGTCCTCAATTTGAAGAGAGTATTTGTGAGATAATCGTTCCATCATCATCAGGCTCTAACAGGACTGTTATGCTTCCAGAAATCTCAAAAGAGGAGCAAGTATTCAAGGGTCTGGTTCTTGGAGTCCATGATTATTTTGCAAAAACCGGACATCAAAAAGCAGTGTTGGGTCTATCTGGTGGTATAGACTCTGCGGTGACAGCTGTCATAGCTGTCGCTGCATTAGGTGCTGATAGTGTTCTCGGTATTGCCATGCCATCAAAATATTCTTCTGATCACAGCGTAACGGACGCAGAAGTTTTGGCAGAAAATCTGGGTATGAAATACTTAAATGTGCCCATCAGTTCAATTTTTAGCGGTTTCCAGGGTACCTATGTTGACAGTCTGGGTGAACCCTTAAAGGGATTACCTGAAGAAAATTTGCAGGCCAGAATTCGCGGGAATATTCTAATGAGCTTCTCGAATCGCGATGGAAGTCTGTTGTTAACCACTGGCAATAAAACTGAAATTGCCCTGGGTTATTGTACCTTATATGGTGATATGTCAGGTGGATTGGCAGTTATTAGTGATATTGGGAAGCGGACAGTTTACCGATTGGCCAATTATTTCAATAAAATCAATGGCAAAGAAATCATTCCCGAAAATACAATTACAAAAGAACCTAGCGCTGAACTTCGTGATAATCAGGTCGATCCTTTTGATTATGAAGTAGTTGGACCTTTAATAGATGCCATTATCGAAGAACATTCTGATATTGCATCTCTTATAGCCAGGGGCTGGGATGAAGATCTCGTGAGAGACTTGCTTCAAAAAATTCGTCTCAATGAATACAAACGTCAGCAAATGCCTCCTGGTATTCGCGTCTCCTCGAAAGCATTTGGCATTGGCCGCCGTATGCCAATCGTGAATCATTACCGTCAAAAATAGAATATCTCCGTAATAATTAGATAATATCTGCCTCACAGGCATAGTATATCATGCAGATGTGCCTATATGGCTTAGTATTTGAATTGGCACAGGACTTGTCATTGTAGTGGTGCCATGCAAATTAAAGTAAAATTTAGTAAACATATAATCGAGGTGAAAAATGGGTAAAGTTATTGGTATCGATTTGGGTACCACAAATTCATGCGTTTCTGTAATTGAGGGGAAAGACTCCGTCGTAATTACGAACGCTGAAGGTGGAAGGACTACTCCTTCCGTCGTTGCATTCACAAAAGAAGGGAATCGTCTTGTAGGACAGCCTGCCAAAAGACAGGCCATAACCAATCCTACTAATACAATCTATTCCGTAAAAAGATTTATGGGTCGCAAGTTCACAGAAGTTGAACGCGAGATCGAAGAAGTTCCATATCAAATTATCAGTGGTCCTGGGGGTCGTAGCCAGGTACAGGTAGGCGATGATTCCTACTCACCACCAGAAATCTCAGCCATGGTACTTCAGAAGATGAAGCAAACTGCAGAAGAATATCTCGGTGAAAAAGTTGATGATGCGGTTGTTACCGTACCTGCATATTTCAATGATTCCCAACGTCAAGCCACAAAGGATGCTGGCAAAATTGCTGGTTTAAATGTCCTTCGTATTATCAACGAGCCTACTGCAGCAGCATTGGCATATGGCCTTGACAAAAAGAATGATGAAACTATTGCTGTATTTGACCTCGGGGGTGGCACCTTTGATATTTCCGTACTCGAGCTAGGTGATGGTGTTTTCGAAGTTAAATCAACCAATGGTGATACTCATCTTGGTGGAGATGATTGGGATCAGGCAATCATAGAATGGCTCGTGAGTGAGTTTAAGAAATCTGAAGGTATCGACCTTTCAAAAGATGCCATGGGTATGCAGAGACTCAAAGAAGCAGCTGAAAAGGCTAAGGTCGAGCTTTCCAGTACCAGTTCTACAGAGATTAACCTGCCATACATCACCGCGGATCAGACTGGCCCTAAGCACCTAGTAATTTCGCTATCTCGTGCCAAGTTTGAAAGCTTAACTGACGATCTGTTCCAACGGCTGAAACAACCTTGTTTGTCTGCTATCAAAGATGCAGGGCTATCTGCCAGTGAAATCAACGAAGTCATTCTTGTCGGTGGTTCTACCCGTATCCCTAAAGTTCAGGAAATTGTCCAGGAGATATTTGGAAAAGAGCCCAATAGGGGTGTTAATCCCGATGAAGTAGTTGCCATGGGTGCTGCGATTCAGGGTGGTGTGCTTTCAGGTACCGTTTCCGATGTCCTTCTACTGGATGTAACTCCACTTTCAGTTGGTATTGAAACTTTGGGAGGTGTATGTACACGTCTAATTGAGAGAAATACCACCATCCCAACCAAGAAGAGTGAAACATTCTCTACTGCAGCTGATAATCAGACTCAGGTGGAAATTCATATTCTTCAGGGTGAGCGCCAGATGGCGGCTGATAATAAATCTCTCGGTCGCTTTATTCTTGATGGGATTCCACCAGCACCGCGTGGTGTACCTCAGGTAGAAGTAACCTTTGATATTGATGCCAATGGTATCATGCATGTGTCTGCTAAAGACAAGGCCTCTGGAAAAGAACAATCAATTCGTATCGAAGCATCAAGTGGCTTAACTGATGCTGAGAAAGAAGATATGATCAACGACGCTGAAAAACATGCTGACGAGGATACCAAAGCCAGAGAACTCATTGATGTGAAAAATCAGGCTGATGCCATGATATATTCAACTGAGAAAAACTTGAAAGAATATGGCGATAAGGTCCCCGGCGAGATGCGTGCCATGATTGAAGAAAAAGTCGAAGCACTCAAATCTGCAAATAGTGGTACTGACAAGGGCGCCATTGACAAAGCTCTGGCCGCTCTAACTGAGATATGGAATCAGGCATCTGGCTCCATGTATGAAGCCGTCAAAGATGACGCTGACCAGCCTGCCGCCGAAGGTGCAGAACAGACTGGTGACAAAGCTTCAGGTGAAGAGGAAGTTGAAGAAGCTGATTTTGAAGTTGTGGATGAAGCTGACCCAAAAGAGTAAGTAAATGATGCGGGGCAACTGCTCCAGCATCTATTGTAGAAAAGAAAATGATCAGATAACCCCAGTGTTATTCTGATCATTTTCTTTTTTTCCGAGTTAGAGTATTTGAAAATACCCATATTTCACACCTCAATTCTTATTCAAAATGATGAACCAATCTGGTTCTAAGAGGTAGAAATATGGAAAAACCTCAATAAATTCAAGGCCAAATGAAAGGGCAGATTAGTCGGTGAAGAGGAGAGTAGCACAATGGATAGGAGGTGGATTGCTAAGTGCATTTAGCATCCTCATATACCTCATTCTATTCCAGACTCATTTATTCTCCACGGTCATCATAAATTCGCTGAATAAGTATATTCTATTTCCAACGGGTATTTCCGTGAGCGGAGATATTGAAGGAGGATTTCTACAAAAATCTGTAGGTCTAAGGCAACTTATTGTCAAAGTCAATCAAACTGAGAATCCACTGTTGCGTGCTGACGAAATATCTGTACTGGGTTGGGATTGGGATTGGTCAACGCGGGAACTCACCATGCAGAATCTCTTTATTGATGGATATTCCATATTGGCGCAAAATACACGGGAGATCACAAAACGACCTAGGGGTTCAAAATCATCAGTTACTATTCTGATAGAAAATGTTGTAGCAGATAATGGGGAATTAATATTTCCCAGCGCAGATTCATCGCAAATCATCACACTTCCCAGTCTCCATTCTACAGTGTGGTATATAGATGGATTTGTTGACACCAAGCTACATTCCGCAGTGGCTATTGCCCCCGCGCTGTTTAGTGACACACTCTCCGTCACCGGCTTGCTTGGAATTGACCAGGGTGGAGTGTTGGAGGTTCACGATATGGAGCTAAGTACTCCAGATCAAAATATGGATCTGGATATTTCCTATACCCCTGATCAAGTTTCCCTACACATGACTGGTAGCAACCTTGATCCAAACACTATTGAAAATCTCACTGTGCCACCCAGATTCTCCGATATTTTACTCAATTACAATGTTGATGTTACGAAGTCTCAAGACAGTATGAGTATTACTGGAAACGGAACGGTACTGCTTAATGGGTTTGATATTCCCTTTAATTTACATCGACTGGAGCGTAGCCTGTCAGGTGATAACATCGACCTCACCCTTGGGTCTGAATTAGAAAATATTAAAATTGTAGCCTCCAGATTGCCCACAGGCGTGGAGACTGCACAGATTAACATGTTCAGATTCAATTTGGAGCCGGTTATTAATGATGAAAATTTTCAATTCTCAGAACCCATCGGTGAGATTTCAATCAGAGGCAATCAGAAACAATACGATATCCAGGCCCGTTTTGAATCCTTTATGTTTAATAATCTGGGTTTTGATACCCTCGAATCAGATTTGAAGTACGCGGTGAATGATGGGCTTCAAATCTCACACGGTCTTATTACTCAAGCCAAAAATAGGGCTCTGTTTAATGGAAAACTATCTCGTGAGTTTATTGAATTGGATAGTGATATAGATTTTTCTGACTTCTCATTTCTCGAAGTCCTGGGCACAGCAAATAAAATGTCAGGTGATATTTTTAGCCACCTTAGTATCACCGGGAATATAGACCAACCTCGCATTACTGGAGAAATCCATCCAAACAACCTTTCATATGACAATAGATTCACTTTAACAGGTCAGGGAAAGGTGGATTTATCCATTATAAATAAAAAGCTGCGTGGTGATATTGCTCTCATGGGGAATAGTGGTTTACTATTTGGAGATAGCCTGGAGTCCTATACTATCCTGGGAAATATTTCAGAGGATGGATACTTCATTGAAGATCTTCATCTCCAGGGTCGTCAAAATCTCGTTTCCATTAGTGGCGGCTATGATCGAAACAACTTCTTTCTCAACAAGCTGAATATGATAAAGGGTGAAAATCAGCTAAAACTTGCTGACACGGTACTCATTGCAGGTCTGCCGCAAGGAGCATTTCAGCTGCCCCCATCTATTATTACATTTAACAACGGCGGGGTTTCGCTGGAGGGTATCTTTTCGAAGCAAGCAGGTTTTGCTCTCAATGCTGAATTCGAGCTCATTGATGTTGCTCCCCTTCTGGATTTTGCTAGACTAAAATCCGAATTTAGCGGCATAGCCTCAGGCTCAGCAGACATAAGTGGAAACCTAACAGATCCCATATTTGATGCAAAACTCACCCTGAAACAAGGGCTCGCTCTGGGTTATCCCAGTGATTCTTTAAATGCAGACTTACGGCTTACCAGCTCAGAGGTTATTAGTAATAATATTAATGCCTACACAGCAGAGGGTTCGTTGAACCTCACTGGAAAATTACCCTGGGGATATAAAGTTAGAAGTGAAGAGATCAGGGACACTCCTCAAAACTTCTCAATCCATCTCAATAATTATCGATTGCAAGATTTAAAATTTACTTCCATTGTGGGGATGCCCATATCTGGCCGAGCAAGCGGTTCAATGTCCATTAGGGGTACTCCGGCGGAATCTAAAATGGATGCACAATTAGCACTGTCAGATGCTGCCTTTGATACACTTAAATTCTCTCAGGGCTATTCAGAGTTGACCTATGAAGGAAATCTTCTCACATTTGATACGCTTTCCATGGTCAGTAACTGGGGTTACGGTTCAGGGACTGGATTTATGCCCCTTTCATTAGATCTTATTGCAGAAGATAGAATGGCTTTCGCATCACGCGACATGGGTCTCGAATTTGAGCTCAACCTCAATGAAATGCCATTTCTGTCATCATATATTTCCTCAATCGACGCTATTCAAGGTGATTTTATTGGGACTCTCGGGTTTACTGGACCGTTGTCAGCTCCCATAAGAAATGGAAAAGTTAGAGGACACAATGCCCGTCTTGAAATTGCGGTAATGGGAAATCCAATAACCGATATTCACGCTGAGATCACTCTGCTTGACAATACCATGAGTATCGATCACTTCTCTGGTCGTATGAATTTTTCTGAAGGTTCAAATCTAAACACCCAGGGAGCAGTTGGCTGGCTAACCTCCAGAGCCGGTGATTTGATTGGGGTAAATACAACCGAAACTTACGCTGGCGAGGTGACTGCAACGGGTAACATAGATTTGACTTCCTTTTTTGAACCTCGCTTTGATATTGACTTAAAAGCGAATGAAGTCTACTACCGCAGCACTGATGGACTGATTGAGGCAATTGGTGATGCTGATTTAACCTTTGCTGGGCAGGATACCATTAACGTGGAGGCCGTAATTCCAGTACTTCGAGCTGTTTACTATGCCAATTTTGAATCAGAGACTATCTATGAGGATATTGTTAGTAAAACAGATAGTAGCATATTTACATATAGACTTAATACTCAATTTGCAAGTGACCTACTCATTTCTAATGATCAAATGGAAGCCGAATTTGAAGGTGAATTGTGGCTTTTGGATTATGGCGATGATATCATGCGTTTTACTGGAACACTCACTGTTCAGGAAGGTGGTAAATTTTACTATCTGGGGAATGAGCTCAACTTGTTGTCTGGTGAAATAATTTTCAACTCAGTTGATTTTAATCCCCAAATCAATATGGAAGCAGAAATCGATATTGATGGTGAGAGAATAAAGCTGACATTGAGCGGTGACCTCAACGAGCCTGAGCTGGTAATCAAAGCGGATAACGCCCAACTTACACAGAGTGATGTTTTGACTTATCTTACCCTAAATAAATCCCTGGTGGAAGTTAGTTTTGATCAATCCGCACTCGACCCGGTAAAAACTTACGGCGAGATCCTCATGGAAAAACAGATCTCCAAATTGGGCCGAGAGTATATTGGTGTTGATCTTTTTGGAGTAGATCTGGATTCAGACTCAACAGCTAATACGAGATTTCATCTGGGACAACGCTTATCAAAGAATTTTATGGTTACCTACGAAGGAGCCATCCAACCTACCGACGGCAAAACAGATTATGATTTTGGGTTTGAATATCAAATCAATCAGAATGTATCCATTACCAGCAAAATCAATCAGAATGGGGAAGTGGAGTTGAACGGGAGGCTAAAATTTACATACTAAAATCATTTTCTCTTCGATTCCTGATATTATTTATTCTGTTTACCCTGATGATTTATCCACAAGAAATACAGGAATCTCCAGAAATTGTAGACATACAGGTAATTGGTAATCATGCACTTACCAGCAAAGATTTGCTAAATCAAATCCACCTCAAAGAAAAGCGGTTGGTTAGCAAGGGGAGCTTCTATAATCGTCACCACCTTGCGCGAGAGATTGCGAAATTAGAGGACTATTACACGCTTAATGGATTTCTGGATGCTCAAATTTCTGATTCATTGATCATTGGGGAAGACAATGTCATTGTAATTATTTTACAGGTTGTGGAGGGGAAAGAATACTATCTCCGTGATGTCACCTTATCAGGAAATTCTGTTTTTAGCGAACAAGATTATCTCGAAATAATCGAGTTTAAAGCTGGTTCAAGCTTCAACACTTTTAAAATTCGAGAAAACCTCATTGAAATGCTTACACTGTATCAGAACAACGGGTATCCCCTTATCAATATCAAGGACAGTGTTGTCGTAGCTGACTCGGTAAGCCTCTATATCAAAGTAAAAGAAGGACCTAGGCTCAATATTGGTGACATTAATATTCAAACTGTCGATCAAATTAAAGAGCACATTATTGGGCGAGAACTGATCTTTAGCCCAGGAGATGTATTCAACCTCGCAAATATTGAAGAATCAAAACGGAGACTGTATGAAACCAGTCTCTTCAACAGTGTGAATATTTCGCTGGGACAAGTGAATCTTGATACTATGAGTATTGATATTGATGTAGAAGTCATTGCAGCCAAATTCCGAGGCTTTGATATGAACATGGGTGTTAAACAGGGTTACCTGGAAGAGTCTAAAAATGCTGACCCTGTTTTAAGTGTTGGTCTTTCAGGTAGCTGGTACCATAACAACCTGTTCGATCGAAGTAAAAGAGTACGGATTGAGACAAATATCAGTTCGATTTATCCCTCTATTTTTGTACCGCAGCAATTTAAGCTAGATTTTTTCTATGTTGAACCCTGGCTTGAAAAAATTAGAGTCCCTCTCACAATAAATCCATTTTTTTGGTATATCGACAATAGTCAAACCGAATTTACGAATCTAGCCTATGGACTACGAGCCATTATGAGCTATAGATGGTTCAGGCGGATTAAAATTCAGTCACTGGCTGAGTGGAATCAATCAACCAGTGTCGGGGAGCCGGGAAATCCAGAGGAATTGTATCAAGAGGCCAGAAAAATAGGTGCTAAACTCACTTGGGATCAACGCGATAATTTTTTCTATCCCCACCGCGGATTTAAATTGGTCGTAGAACCCCAAATGGTTGGGTACTTTTTGCGCGGTGATAACAATTACCTTCAATTACTGAGTTCATTCAGCTCTTATTGGAACCTTTTCGGCGATTTGGTTTTTGCGCACAATATAAATGTGGCTGTTGCTGCGCAACAGCAGGCTGGAGAGGATGGGGAAATTCCACGTATTAAAAGATTCTACTTGGGTGGAAATTCAAGTATACGTGGGTTTGATCAGCAACAACTTGGTCCCTTTGATGAAGATGGCCCATCGGGTGGAAAATTAAGGTTGTTTACAAATTTTGAATTGCGCTTTCCTGTTTATGAAATTTTTGGAGCTACTGTATTTCTAGATGTTGGAAACCTTTGGCCTGAAATTGAGGATGCAAATATCTCCGATTTGGAGATGGCGGTAGGAATGGGTCTAACCATCGATACTCCGATTGGTCCAGCCAGGATAGATTATGGAATTCCTTTAGGAGCTGAGCATGCGAATAAAGGTGGTCAGATTCACATAGCAATAGCATACGCCTTTTAAAAAAATTATAATGCAGGGAACATGAATTCTTATAGGTCGTAGAAGATGCGACGAACCAGGGGAGCGTGTTTCAAAAGTGTCTAAACAAAGCGTTTCAAAGGAAAAAGAAACAAGAGGAAAAGAAACAATGAAGAAATTAGTTATTCTGGGAATTATCATTTTGAGCATGCTCGTCATTTCGTGTGGAAAATCGTATGATGAATATCTTGCACAAGGTAGTGAATTTCAAAATTCAAAAGATTATACTGCATCTCTTGAATCCTATGTAAACGCTATTAATAAAGCAGAAACTGCCGATCAGCGTGTTGCAGCAAATATTGAAGCTGGAAATCTGGCAGCAAATTATCTAAGGGATCTTGATCAAGCTGATCTATTCTATTTGGCGACACTATCAGATATTACCGATTACTCAGCTGGTGATTTACGTGATCTTGCCAAACAGGCACTCGCTGTACAGGCCAACAAATCTGCAGTTCGGATGTATATGCTCTGGTTGGAAAAATATTCAGATGATGCCGAAGCAGTTTTTGTCAAATATGAATTTGCTGAAGTGTATCACAAGAATGTGCTCAACCTTAAAAAAGCCATTGAAGTATATGGCGAAATTGTTGCAGAATATCCTGATTCTGAACAGGCCCCGAAGGCCTTATTCTCAATTGGATACATTTATGCCAATGAACTTGGTGAAAACGACGCAGCCGCAAAATATTATTCAAAGTTTATTGAAGAGTATCCCGATCATGAAATGGCTCCCTCGGTTGAGTTTGAATTGAAATATCTAGGTAAATCTTTAGAAGAGATACCTGAATTACAACATTTACTCAGCAAGACATCATAATTCACAGGATTTTCAAACATGACATTTGATCTTACACAGCTTAATGAGAAGATTAAGGATAAAAGCCTTTTCCTTAAAACACTAGAGTCAGAAGCTGCCAAAGTTGTTGTTGGACAGCAGGGGATGATCAGGCGCATCCTCATCGGCTTGCTCTCCAATGGTCACATTTTATTGGAGGGTGTTCCAGGATTGGCAAAAACACTTACCATTAAAACTTTGGCTCAACTCATAGATACAAGTTTCAATCGTATCCAGTTTACTCCGGACCTCTTGCCGGCTGATTTGCTGGGTACCTTGATTTACAATCAAAAGAATGGTGAATTTGTTGTAAAAAAAGGACCGCTCTTTGGGAATATCATATTAGCTGATGAGATTAACCGTTCTCCAGCAAAAGTTCAAGCGGCCTTGCTTGAATCCATGCAGGAGAAGCAGATCACAATTGGCGATTCCACTTACAAACTTGAAGAGCCATTTCTTGTGCTTGCAACTCAAAATCCCATCGAACAGGAAGGCACCTACCCTTTGCCTGAAGCCCAAGTCGATCGTTTTATGCTTAAGCTGAAGGTTGATTATCCCAGCGATGATGAAGAATTTGAAATCATCAAGCGTATGGCCCATCCTGAACCAAAATTTGATATCAAGCCCGTTATTAAAAAAGCTGATATTCTTGACGCCCGCAATGTGGTAGATGAGATCTATATCGATGATAAGATTTTCAAATATATAGTTTCTCTGGTCACAGCTACCCGTGATCCCGCTAAGGCAGGCTTGGTTGATCTTGAGCCACTCATTGAATATGGTGCTTCCCCGCGTGCATCCATTAATCTTGCTCTGGCTGCAAAAGCCAACGCCTTTATTAATCAACGTGGCTATGTAACACCTGATGATATTCGGGCTATAGGTATGGATGTTCTAAGGCACAGGGTCCTGGTTTCTTATGAAGCCGAAGCAGAAGAAGTCAGCAGTGAGGATATTGTACAGCGGATTTTCGAAATTACTGAAGTTCCATGATCCAATCACAACTCCCAGCGTTCACAATGATCAAATTATATATTATTTCGCAAGGAATAATGGCTTTTGCTAAACCGTGATTTATTAAAAAAAGTAAAGAAAATTGAATTAAGCACGAGGCACCTCGTCAATGAGGTGTTTGGTGGTGAATATCACTCTGTATTTAAAGGTCGCGGAATGGAATTCGCGGAGGTAAGGGAATACAGTCCTGGTGATGATATCCGTACCATTGACTGGAATGTCTCGGCCAGAACCGGTGTTCCTTATGTCAAACTATTTGAGGAAGAACGCGAGCTTACTGTCATGATTCTGGTGGATGCATCTGCATCGGGCGCATTTGGTACACGCGTACAGATGAAAAGGGCTCTGGCCGCCGAACTGTCGGCCGTCCTGGCATTTTCTGCGGTAAAAAACAATGATAAAGTTGGACTGATCATCTTTACTGATCATGTTGAGAAATATATCCCGCCTCGAAAAGGGCGTTCACATGTTCTTAGAGTTATTCGTGAAGTGCTGAACCATGAACCTGAACATCAGGGTACCAGTATTAATACTGCTCTCGAATTTATGAGTCGAGTTATCAGAAAACGCTCGGTCACCTTTATGATTTCGGATTTTCTGGATAAAGATTACGAAAGAAGTATAAAACAGGCCAGTCGAAAACATGATATGTTGTCATTTCATCTACAGGATCCCTGGGAAATTGAATTACCAAATCTTGGACTCATTCAGATTCATGATGGTGAAACAGGCGAGACTTCGCTGATCAATACGGGTAATGCTTCTTTGAGACAGACCTATCAAGTCAAATCCCAGGAACGGTTTAACAAATTACAAGCATTCTTCAAATCAAGCGGACTGGACTATCTGCCAATCCGGACTGATGTGCCCTATGTCGATTCATTGATCAGTTTCTTTAGAAAGAGGGCTTCCAGAAGGCGATGAGCTTGAGAGTAATCATATTTGCATTGAGCCTGACTCAGTTGTTTGCGCTGGATGCACAATTTCAAGGAAATAGCTTAAAGGGCTCCCTGGGGGATATTCTATCTTTTAGCTGGGATATTCACCATCCTGATGGAGCAAATATAACTTTCAGTGAAATTGATCTGGAAGGCACTGGTATTGAAGTTCTCAACCGGGATCTTACCCAGATTGAGGGCGGTTCGAATTTACTCTACGCCGCAGCTATATATGACTCTGTCGGAGTATACACATTTCCCTCAACAATCGTCTATGTTGAAGATGCACATGGGCTGGATAGTCTATTCCTGCGTGGCCCTGAGCTTGAAATATCCTCTATTTTAACAGCCAGCGATACAAGCTTTAGAGACATCAAAGGCATTCATGAAATAAGAACACCTCTTAATCTCTTCTATGCCTTGATATTTATTATAGTGCTCATAGTCGGTTATATGATTCATTTTCTAATTAAGCGCTTATTCAAATCGAAGGCAGAAAACCGTCAATTGAAAATAATAGTGCCCCCAGAAGAAGCACATGTCATTGCACTAAGGGCTTTTGAATCATTAAAACGATCAAAATATATTCGTTTTGAACAGTTCAAGGACTTCTATTCAGAACTGACCTATATTCTAAAACAATATTATGAGAATCGTTATCTCGTGGATGCACTTGAGCAAACCACATCAGAATTCCTCATTACCATGAATTCCATAAGTGAATTCGATACAGACATGATTAACGAAACTCAGGGATTATTAGAAAAAGCCGATTTTATCAAATTTGCCAAAGCAAAAAGCGATGAACTTGAGTCGGGTAAGGCATTAACTATGGCTATTGATCTGGTCAATCGTACAAAGGTTAAATCTAATCAGGGAGACAACACGTGATAGATGTACAAAATGTTACCAAAGCTTATGGAGCATTTGAAGCAGTAAAAGATGTATCATTCTCAGTGGAGCAAGGGGAAATTCTTGGTTTTCTAGGGCCAAATGGCGCTGGAAAAACCACTATGATGAAAATGATTACCTGCTACATGCCTCCAACAGGTGGAAGAATTACAGTTGATGGCCTGGATGTCATCAATGATTCTATGGGTGTTAGAAAAAAAATTGGTTACTTGCCAGAATCTACACCTCTCTATGAAGAGATGGGGGTTCGCGATTATTTGCATTTTATAGCCGATGTACGCAAAGTAAATGGCGCTGACCGTAGCAGGGCAATGGATCGGGTTATTTCAGTCACGGGACTTTCCAAGGTTATTCACAAGGATATCCATGAATTATCAAAGGGATACCGTCAAAGAGTGGGATTTGCTCAGGCAATTATTCATGATCCAGAAATTCTGGTTTTAGATGAGCCTACCACCGGTTTAGACCCAAATCAAATTATTGAGATTAGAAATCTTATCCGCGAGCTTGGTGAAAGTAAGACCGTAATATTCTCCACTCATATCATGCAGGAAGTCCAGGCAACCAGCGATCGGGTATTGATCATTGATCAGGGTCAAATCGCCGCCCAGGGTACTGCTGAGGAGCTCAAAGCCAGTGTAGCTGGACAGATGCACCTTGATATAGTGCTCCGTGATGCCGATAAATCAAAATTCATAGAAGTTGTTAATGGTATTGATCAAGTTCATATGGAAGATATCAAACTACAAAAGAACGGTGATCTTGAAGCGGCTCTTAAAGTAGATGCAGGTGTTGATCTTCGAGAACAATTATTTGATCTTGCCGTAAGCAACCAATGGAAAATACTTGAATCCTCTCCATCTTCATTCACTCTTGAAGATGTGTTTAGAAAATTGACTAATTAAGGAACCTGTGCATGTCTGAAATTCTAGCCATCTATAGAAAAGAGATGAAGACTTATTTTAATTCACCTATCGCCTTCATCGTAATATCCTCATTCCTCGTCATCACCAACTGGCTCTTCTTTGATTATGGTGATTATCCATTTTTCGCTATTAACATTGCGGATATCCGGGGAATATTTGATTACGGAGCCATTGTTTTACTTTTTATCGCCCCAGCAGTATCCATGCGTTTGATCTCTGAAGAAAAGCATCAGGATACTCTGGAATTGTTAGTAACTATGCCCATTACTGATATGCAGATCATTATTGGTAAGTATTTATCTACATTGGTAATTTTTGCAATAATTCTTGGTGGAACTCTGGTTGCCCCAATATCCATCTCATTTGTTGGTGATCTTGATTCTGGAATCGTGATTAGCAGTTATATCGGTTTCTTTTTCCTGGGTGCCACCTATCTGGCCATGGGTTTAGCTGCTAGCAGCTTTACGCGTAATCAGATCATTGCATATATCATGGGCATTGTCATCATAGCTTTCTTTTTCCTCATGAACGGCATGGCGAATGGTTCTGGCCTCATAGCCACACTTTTTGAAAACCTAAGTATTCGATTTCATTATCAGAACTTTTTTAGAGGTGTGCTGGATACGCGTGATCTGTTGTATTTCATTTCTCTGATAATTGCATCACTACTGATAAGCAGTACGGCTCTCGCAAGTCGTAAAAGTAAATAGGGAGGAGTGATCATGAATACAAAAAATACCTGGTCCTTTACCCTTATTGTTATCGGTGTTGTTTTCCTGGTAAATCTTTTCGCACAGCAGCTTTTTTTACGATTTGATTTGACAGAAAATGAGCGTTATTCCATCAGTGATGTCACACGAAACATTCTGGCTGATATTGATGAACCAATCACTGTCAAAGTCTACTTCTCTGAGAATTTTCCACGTCAACTTATATCTGTAAAACAATATGTCCTGGATATGCTCAATGAATATAGAGCCTATGCTGGTTCATCGCTGGAGTATGAATTTATTCCGATCTCTGGTGAGAATGAGGAACTTGAGCAAGAAGCCATGTCTTATGGCATTCAACCCGTCCAGGCTAATATTACTGAAAGTGATGAGATTAAAGTACAGAGAATCTATCTGGGAATTGTATTCCTGTATGGAGACCAGAAAGAAGTTATACCTTTTGCACAACAAATAGAACAACTCGAATATGATATGACTGGTGCCATCAAGAAGCTAAGCCTGGGAAGTCTTCCAAAAATTGGTTGGTTGACTGGTCATGGTGAACAGGCTCTGGGACAGGAGGGTGTTGCACGGGCGACTGGAGAAATTCAGAAGAACTATGAGCTTGTTGAACTCAACTTGAGTTCAGAGGAGCAAATTCCCCAGGATATCAATACGCTTATTCTCGCTGGAGCCACAGCAGAATTCAATGACCTGGATCTTTATAAATTGGACCAGTTCATTTTAAGAGGAGGTCGGCTAGGTCTTTTTCTGAATAAGAAAATCATTGATATGCAAAACCAGTACATGCCTGTTCAGGAGAATGGGAGTAACCTTTTCCTATTTTTGGAACATTTTGGTATGAAATATGGTAACCAGCTACTTCTCGACAAAACATCATATCAGGTTCAGGCCATGCAAAACCTGGGATTTATGCAGATTCCCGTTGCCATGGATTATCCCTTTGCCCCGCGTATCTCAAATCTTAATGAAGACAATCCCATTGTAAATCGTTTGAATGAGTTGGGCTTTTTCTTTGTGAATGAAGTTTCACGAACCGGTGATACCACCAAAGTATCTTTCACACCACTCATGTATACATCTGATATGACTGGTTTCGCTATGCCTGATCAAAGGACCAGATCGATCAATATTTCTGCCGGTCAGCAGATTCCAGATTATATGTATCGTGAGGGCGCTAAGACAATTTCGGCAGTACTTGAGGGTGAATATTCGTCATGGTTTGGAAGCACCAGGCCTGATTCCATCTCATTTCCCGAAATGCACCTGGCTGAATCCATCACCCCTACAGTTATGGTAGCTCTTGGTAATGCCACATTCACATCACAGCAATTCATGGTTCCTGCCAGCCTCACCTTTCTGTTGAATACTGTGGACTGGTTGCATGACCGAAATGGGTTGATATCTATTCGCTCGAAAAATGTTCAGCCCTCTCAACTAGATGAGATGACGAGTGGCAAACGTCAAGCACTGAAGTGGATAAATATCCTTCTTGCCCCACTACTCATTGTGTTATTTGGTGTTATCCGCTGGTATATGCGCAATAAAATAAAATATCTTGCTGGAGCCTGATCATGAAAAATAATCAAACCCTCTATGCAGCTGGATTTCTTGGAATACTGGCCTTATTGTATTATCTGACACAGACTGGGGCTGTAGACACTAAAAGCATCGATATCCATAAGTTCGAATTTGATAAGAATGAGATTGCTGAGATTGAACTAAACAGCTCTGATGTTGTCCTCGGATTTATTCAAACAAATGGGAACTGGAGTTTGGACAACTATCCAGTCGATACGGTGAAGCTGAATCAATTCCTGGATCTTATTTCAGATTTACAAATTGATCGACTTGTCACACTGAATCCAGAGAAGCATTCAAAGTATGAAGTTTCTGATGGAGGCGGTGTTGTCCTTGCCAGAACTGCAGGCGACCAGGAGCTGCTTCGCCTGATTATCGGTAAACAAGGTGCAAATTATCAGGAAACCTTCGTGAGAGAGATGTCAGAAGACGAAGTCTATGCTGTTAAAGCTAATTTGAGCCGGTACAAAACAATGACTCAGAATGATTTCTGGGATAGGAGCATGACTCACCTCGACGTGAATCAGATTAATCATGTTCAACTGAAAGGTGAAATAAATTATGTTCTGCAGCGCGAAGGACCGGTATGGACTTATAATGGTCAGCAGGTTGATTTTGAAAAAGTAGTAAATATGTTGCGTCCCCTTGAAAATTTAAAAGCCAGCAACTTTGCTTCTGAAATTGAAGTCAATAATACTTTCTATCAAAATATGGTGCTTGGTTTTGAGAACGGAAACCAAGTTAAACTGACTTTTCATCTCAAGGAAGCCAACGGAGCACTTTTGTTGGTTAAAGTAAGTGGAAATGACAAAATCTTTGAGTATTCAAAATCTGGTCTTAATCGCTACAAGAAGGAATTAGCTAACTTACTTCCAGATCCTCCTCCTGCGTCTTAAATAAGATATTCAGCGTTAAAAAAAGAGGGCAGTGATACTGCCCTCTTTTTTTTGACCATAGTTTATTTATCTATTCCCAGGTAATCCCTAGCAAATATGCTAAATCTTCAGCCAGAAAATCGGGAAACATTCCCTGTACTGTGGGGTCACCCCAAGCTGCCAGCCATTCACCATAACTACTCGCAGTCCATTGGATATCCGGTGCTGTATATGATGATGTTCGCTCCAGATAATCAACTGCAATATTCCCATCAATAGTAAGACTCGAGCCTGTCGTGATAAAACCGCTCCATTGGAACGATATTTCCGGATAATTAAAGAGTTCACCCGAATAATCACCAACGGTTACCAGAAATTCAGCCCAAAGATCCCAGATTGCTACCGGCAAGTCGCTCTGAGTTGCTGTTAACAAATTAAAGGTTAAGAATCCCAGTGAAACGGTTGCAGAAGTGTCACCATTGCTTTCACTATACTGAATATTAATTGCAATGGGTGTGTTGTTGAGCCCTGTGAGAGTTACTGTTGTTTCTTCAAAATTAATCTGCTCGTTTAAGGTGACTTGATTGTAATTGTAGTCTGTGGTAGTACTCATGCTATAGAGTGGTAGCAAGGTCTTAAAATCAGTGACGGAATTTAAATAATACTGCGAGATATTTATTGATGCGCTACCATCAATAGCTATGTCACCGCGTTCATCAGAATAACCATATTCCACCATGATCGTACCAGAGAGAGCACCATTTAGCCCATCTAAATCAGCATGTGCCTGAGATAATGCATCTCGATTGAATTGAACAAAGAAGTGATCTATTTCAGGTGTTTCAGCTTCAAGCATGCCTATAACAGTCTCAGCTCGCTCAATAGATGTTAATGCAGAGGCGTGGGCTTCGCTGAGCAGACTGGCACCATCAACATTCAGAGTGCCAAAACTTGATCCCAGTGACAATCCTGCAATAATCCCTGCTGCATCTTGTGTATCCAATTCATAATTATAGGCAGCCAAGCTCTTAAAGATTCCCTGAATGGCAAACAGTGAAGATTCCATGGCGATGATGTCGATATGAGCAACTTGAACACCTGTTCCAAGATTGAAAACATAAGCTGGATCATTGTCGAGAGAATCAAGCGCTGAAAGACCTGCATCAATCATGGGTAAGAAATTATCAACAACATTGGTCTGGAAGGCATTGAAGGCACCGATATGCTCGAAATTTATGCGGGCAGATGCCAATGGAAATTCAAAATAGGAGGCTATCATTCCATTAACTCGATTTGTTGAAAGAGGTAGGCCAAAGCCATATCCGACAGTATTGGACGACTCGTCCTCAGTGCGGAATGGTTCAAATACTTTCGCATTTGTTCCATATGTTGAACTGAGGTCAGTATTCTGGGAAAGTATGAGGACGCTGGTAAAGCCTAGTCCAAAATTGGCATCCTGATTCCGCCAATCCAATTCATGAGCTTGTGCATAAAAATTATGAGGATCGTTCAGATCAAGACTGTTAAGAATCATATGAGCAGAATCTGGATCAGCGCTCAGCAAATCCCCCATTAAGAGGAGGAGAGATGCATTAGCATCTGCAGTAAGGGCTGACGCAGCTGCTGAATCCTCTGGAGAGACATCACTTTCATCGAGAATATCTTCACAGTTGGTCAGAAATAGTAGGCTTACACATATCAAAAGTACGAGTCGCAACGTTGTTGTTTTCATCTTTTAATCCCCTTCCGAGGTTAATGGTGTTTACGCTGTGAAGATAGTTTTTCACATTGCAATGCAATTTGAGCCTGAGCACAATCGTTCAGGCATGTGATATACATCCTTTTTAACAAATATGCAATTGATGGAAGGAGGGCAATCACTTGTTCTCCCTGTGCACAACTGTAGCAGCAGCCTGCTTAGTAGGAAATATTATCATGTCAGCAATTTGAACGTGAGGTGGCCGGGAGGCAGCAAATAGAACTGCTTCAGCAATATCTTCAGCAATCAGAGCTTCAAGCCCCAGATACACAGCTGCGGCTTTTTTTGCATCCCCCTTAAATCTAACCAGGCTAAATTCCGTATCTACAAGTCCCGGCGATATGGCTGTAACTCGAAGGGGAGTAGACACCACATCCATGCGGAGACTTTTGGTGAGCGCGTCCACAGCGTGTTTGCTGGCACAGTAGATACTGCCACCAGGATAGGCTTCATGACCGGCGATAGATGAAATATTGATCACATGGCCCTGCTGTTTTGAAACCATTTCAGGAACAACAGCTCTGATCATATTCAAGACACCCTTAACATTGGTGTCCAGCATTATATCAACGTCATTTGCTGGTGTTTCATGTGCCTTTTCCACACCAAGCACGAGACCAGCATTATTAACTAATACATCGATGTTTTTAAGTGATTCAGGTAGATTCGAGATCATTTCATCAACGGCATTCATATCGCGGACGTCAAGTGGTTTCGGATAAACCTGGATATCATATTCACCTTGAAGCTGGTTGGCCAGTTGAACTAGCTTTTCCCCACGTCGGGCTGTTAGGATAAGATTGGATCCCTGCCGTGCAAATAAATGAGCACAGGCTTGACCTATTCCGGCACTGGCGCCGGTTATTAGAATGGTTTTGTGCTTCAGATTACTCATCAATATATACTTCCTTGCTAGAGCGTTTAAATACTATTAAAATCAACAAACTACAAAACAGACCTGGATAGAATGGTTCCAACCCCCAAAAGTAACTCCATTCATCTATTTTTCCAAAAAGGAACCAAAGAAATGATACTATAGGGGGAATGCTTAAATTCAGAAAGACGGCCTGGCGTGTCAGGGGTTTCTTAAAGATGCTCATAAGTGTTGGGATAAGAAGTGCGGGAATGGCGATGGTTCCAAAGGTATACCACAGATCTATAACAGATGGAATCCAGACAGCCATGATAATTCCGATCAGTAACACAATGACCATACTTACTTTAATAAGATGATTAGTTGAATAGTTTCTAAACGTAGGATAGCTACCAATGATATCTTTTCCCAGGGTAATTCCTGAAACGAGGGTATTGCTATCCAGGGTTGACATCACAGTTGCCAAAATGCCTACATAAAACAATCCTTGCAGTCCCAAAGGCAATACTGCATTTCCCAGAACTAGAAAAGCCTGGGTAGGAATTGTTTCAGGTGGGAGATATGAAAATGCATATAGGCCGGTTAGGGTGGTCATTAAATCAAAAATAAACCAGAATAAGACGGCCCAAAGGATACCCCGTTTGGCAATGCTCTGTGTTGTAGTCGCATAAACTCTTTGATGGAAACCTGGATCAACCATTGTCCAGGACCCAATAAAGAACCAGACCACGATATAACCAAAGCTTTGACCGCCTGTCCAGGAAGTATGTGATTCAGGCAGTGTATGCCATAGATCGATGGGGTTCATGTAACTCACTGCAAGAACAATCAGAATAACCATAAACCCGAGAAACATGAGGACGAATTGCACTTTATCAGTTTTAATCACAGAAGTAAGTCCGCCATTGAGTATATAAAACAAAGAGAATACTGCTCCAGCAATAATTGCAATAACTAGATTCAGACCGAGGAAAAAGTTTAGGATCAACCCAAGAGTGAGTATGTAAGGGGCTGGGCTGGCAAGTAGCAGGACCCAGACAGAAGCCAGTCTCCCGGCATTTATTCCATAGTCTGAGGCCAATATTTCAGGGAGAGAGTTGACTTCCAGCGATCGTGCTCGCTTTGCTACCATTAGGGCGAAGGCAATACCAAACACATAGTAGGGGAGGCCAAATATTACCCAGTTGGATATGCCATAACTCGTGCTGTATTCACTGACACCTAAAATGCCTCCATACCATGTTGATACCAGAGTCATCACAAAAGCTGGGAGTGTCAATTTTCGCCCCATCAGCATATAGTCGGTGGTTGATTCAGTGCGAGTATTGTATATTCCAACAAGCAAAACGGCGATGAAATATACTAATATGAGGCCAATATCAACTAAATGTAGATTCATAAGTATATAGTATTACTTACTGATACACAGTAATATAGGCGACTCCATGTTCAATATTGAACCTGGGGTCATCCTTAATTACAAGGTTGCTCTGACTAATGAATCCGTGAGAACGATCTTGATTGGAGATCTCCCATTTGAGTCCCTTTGACGTTAAGCCAGTATACTCTGTAATTGGTAAAACACTCAAGATAGCACCGCTTTTAACACTCAGGCTGAAGTGACAATGCGAAGTAATTCTTTGTATGTTTTCCATGGAGAAGTCTCCATCAACTGGGACCTCATTTATGAATTGGACTCTTATTGATGGATCAATTGATGCGCAAATATGCAAATTATGTAACAAATGATCGGTACGAGCACCGCCAGCTCCCAGGAATATCAGCGACTTTACTGGATGGGTTCTAAATACATAATCCAGAGTTTTTTGAAGATCTGTCAGCTCTTGATCCGATATGTTCAGAACCTCTGTCGAAGAGATTTCATCAATATTTGCGGAATCCATGTCGCCAAGTATAAGATCTGGCTGAAGTTGATATTCATTGAAGGCATTAAAACCCCCATCAACAGCCAGTACAAAGTCAGCTGCGTTTATTTCACGTTCAAGTAGCTCTTTGCTGGGAGGGCTGCCAGCTAATACGATTAAGATTTTCATTTCCGTCAATACTTAAAGTAACTGTTCCCAATAAATTCCCGTAAGATAGAAGTTCCAGGAACATGTCTATCGGGAATGGTATGAAAAAGGGACATGAGCGTAATAAGTCTATCCCTGATAGTATTTTTTGACGCCGCCTTCAGTAGGGGAAGTGCATATCTTTTCAGAATGGCAAATTCATAGATCAGTGCAGAATTAAACATCATATCAGCATGCTCCTGAAATGGAAAAATATTACGTAACTCTCCATGTCGAACAGAGTTCCACCTATTGATTGTGTCATCGGCGCTATATCCGCGATATTGATGATCTCTGACTATCCTGCGAATAAGACGACCATCAGAGGTAGAGACTGGATGTGTATTATCAATGTTAAGCTGTGTTAATGCACTTATATAAACACGATAGTAACTTTTAGCAATCATACCCTCATGAATGCGAGGATTCAACCCGTGTATACCTTCAAAGATAAGCACCTCATTGCGTTTGAGTGACATCTTGTCTTTGAGGATCTCTTGTTTGCCATCCACAAAATTGTAACTACGTTTAAAAACTGACTGTCCATTAACAAGTTGCATTAATTCACGCTTCAGGGTATCAAGATCAATACAATTCACATTTTCAAAATCCAGGGTTCCATCTGCCTGGGGTGTAATTTTATCTCTGTCTAGAAAATAGTTATCCATGGAAAGATACTTTGATTGTATCCCATTGACCGCGAGATGAATGGCGAGCCGTTTAGTGAAAGTGGTTTTTCCTGAAGAGGAAGGACCTGCGACAAAAATAACACGAGTGCCTTTTTGGCTACTAATGTCATCTGCCAGAGCTGCAATTCGTTTCTCATGTAGTCCTTCGGCGACCCAGATAAGTTGTTTAAATCCCTTTTCCATGATCTGTTTATTAAGATCATAAATCGAGGACACTTTAAGAATCCGTCCCCATCTTTCGTGTTCTTTCATCATACCAAAGAGTTTTGGTGAATCGGTATATTCGTTCAGTTCATCACCATTTTCACCTATCCTTAGTAGAAATCCTCTATCATAAGGTCTGAGTTCATAGTGAGGAATTGCAGATAGATCAAGATTTGTAAATTCATATGAGGCTGAGATATGATTAGCCAGCATGAGAACAGGTGGTCGCGAGGTTCGGACTCTTGGAGCAAGCAGGTGTCTCCAATCCTCAGGCTTTGCGGCTCTGATCTTAATCTTCCTTGCTTCCAATTGGAGTTGATACATCTTATTATAAATCTGATCCAACACATCGACAGAAATCTTCTTTTCTTCTTTCAAGATGCAATAATAGCCGCCTCCAAAAGAGTGGTCGACAATGAGTGTCCTCTGGGTGCCATAAAGTGATTTTATGGCTGCTGACATCAGAAATACCACCGCCCGTGTTTTGTGTCGATATGATTCGAACTGACTGTTCATCGCTCACCGGTCTTCTTAATAATGTGATATCCGAATTGGGTAGAGACAGGCTTTGAGGGTCGTCCTCGTCCCATCTTCTTGACAGCTTCCTCAAAGGGCTTCACCATCTGCCCAGTGCCAAACCAACCAAGATCGCCACCTTTAGATTTGCTGGGACAGGTCGAGTATTCTTTGGCGAGCTGTTCAAAGCGGGCTCCCTTCTGAATCCGTTTAAATAAATCTTCAGCTAAACTTCTATTTTTAACCAGTATATGGCTGGCTCTCCACTCCACAGTCACTCCTCATTCATATTAATCAATACTGACATCAAGATAGAGAATTCGATCTATGAATCAAGGAAACCATGCAGGGTTCTGGGAATTTGAGAAGTCTTATTTCTGGTTCGTAAAGGCACGGTAATCTATTTAACATCTTCTCCCAATTGTCGGTCAGAAGACAATCACAATAGCTGTTTGAAACTATAATATTCAGTCAAAATGAACCAATGTTAATATAACAAATATTGGAGGTGCCGATGAGAATATTAACCCCTTTAGCTCTGGTTGTGTTCTTTATTGGATGTCAGGAGAGTGATGTAGGAGTTGATGACTCGGGATTAACCTGGACCATTGACACACAGTTTATGCGGCAGGGCTGTTATGATGGCCGAGACTGTATACCCAGCCTTGAAAATCCAAATCGATCCTCAGCGGATGGATCCAATTTGGGCTATCTGGATGATGATGATCTCGTGGTTGGAATATGGAATGGTTCAGAACACGTTGCATACCCACACGCCATCCTGGATTGGCATGAGATTATTAACGAATCCGGTTATAGTATTTCGTATTGTCCTTTGACCGGTAGCGCAATTCATTTATCCACATCAGGAGAATATGGCGTTTCAGGTCTGCTCTTTAACAGCAATCTGATTATGTATGATCGGGAGACAGAAAGTTATTGGCCACAAATGTTACTCCGATCTGCAGCAGGTGACAGGTCTGGTGGAGAATTGCATCTAAAGAATCTTGTAGAGACTAGCTGGGGTAACTGGAAAGCACTTTTTCCAGAAACCAAGGTAGTGAATTCTGAAACGAATTACTCACGCAACTATAGTCGCTATCCTTATGGAAATTATCGCACCTGCAACTCTCTGTCCTGTGGTGATTTCATTTATTTCCCATTAGCACATGAGGACAATCGTTTACCCGCCAAGAATCGAGTTCTGACTATAATTAACGGTGATGTAGTGAAGGCTCTGGATATTGATGCTTATCCTGATCCACAGATTATTACTGTTGATGTTGGGGATTCACAATACAAAGCAGTTGTATCCGGAAGAGACAATATTGCGGTAGCTTTTGAGACGACCCGGGCCATCAGTATTTCAAGCTGGGATATTTCTGGAGCGGGAATCGTTCTGACTCAGGCAGATACGGGGAAAGAGTGGGACATCACCGGTCAATTGCTATCAAATCCGACTCCGGCTGAAAGGTTGGTTGCAGGGAATGGGTATATTGCCTACTGGTTTTCAGTTGCTGCTTTTTATCCAGATGTGGAGATTATTACAGGATGATTAGAAACCTTTTATTAGGTTTGCTGCTGGCCACCTCTGTAAATGCTCAGGTTTGTTGCTCGCCTGTGGGTAGTGGTCAAGCCGGTGGTGGAGCATTGATGAACAATTGGATAGCGCACTGGCCCAACACTTTAATGGGTGATAATAATTGGCATTGGATGTCAGATGTTCAGCTCTCGAATAGAGGTCCTGCAGGCAATATTTATTATGGACCCCAACTGAATGCTTTCATTGAAGTGTCACGCTCCATCAGTCCCAGAAATGTTCTTTTTATAAACGGGTATGGCGGTCTCGGCTCCCTTGAGGAGAGGGTAACTTATCTAGAGAGTAGAACCATATCATACTCTGGCGGATTATCGACCGGATTAAGAATGGCTCTGGGGAATAGAGGTAGAGCTTATGCACAGTTTAAGATTAATCTACCTGGTCAAACAAAATATCTCAACGATGAATTCCCTTTTGTTTCTGAAGTAAGTCCATCTGGCGACATTTTGCTATTGTACAATCAACCCATGCCCTGGGCTGAATTCAATCCTGATTTATTGGGTTCGCTCTCGGTCAGTTGGTTATATCAGAAAAACACTGCTGTTCAGGATAATATTCTCAGCGATCATCTCTCTGTAATTCATATATCATCTTCAATACACACTTGGTATCCAATTTTCATAGCACCATTTGTCCAACTGGAGTCTGAACAATTGCTTGCGCCTCCTTCCATATGGACGGGTACGCGTGAGAAACGAATTCTTGCTTCATCATCAGCTGGAATAGATTTAGCAATCTCAAAACCATTTTGGGAAAGCATTAAAATTAGATTGGGCTTGCCGTTCATTGCATGGTCATCTTCAAATGGCTTTCCTGACGGGACTCAACCAGCTCCTTATTTAATGATCGCAGTGAATACTGCAGGTGTTTTCGACAGAGCTGATCACTGATAAAATCATAATCCAGAATACCTGTACGAGCTTTCACACTTATTGTAATCGTAAACTGTTTGTACTATACTGAATCAGCTACTTAATAAAATCTGGTAAAGAAGGTAGAGACTTCATGGCATTTATTAAATATGTAGATCCAAGTGATATTCCTGAAGCAAATCGCGTGAACGACCAGGATCATATTCTGCGCATCCATGGAGTGCATAGCGAGGTCATGCGCCATCACTTTACATTGTATAAGGAGTTGATGTACAAGAAAGGTCCCTTGACGCGTATTCAACGGGAGATGATTGCTGTGGTTGTATCTGCCATTAATGAGTGTCACTACTGAATTGAACACCACGGGGCTGGGCTCCGCAGACTTCTAAGCTCAAAACGAACTTCTTTCGAAAATCCTAACTCGTTATTATCTGGTTTGATTGAGATAGGGGATCATCCCTCTTTAAATCCCCAGGATAAAGCCATACTTACCTATGCAGTCAAGTTGACTCGAACGCCTGCTAGTATCAGTAAGGAGGATATCGATCTCCTTCGGGCACAAAATCTTGATGACCGTGGTATACATGACATCTGTGCCATTACATCATATTTTGCCTTCGTCAATCGTATGGCTGATGGTTTGGGGATAGAGTTAGAACCCCGGTTCAGTGAGGATTAGTCATTTTCGCTTAATAAATAGATGTCAGTAAGTGCTTCAGCAAGATACTGTACACCTGGTTCACGTCTATTTGTCAATACAATTACTGAAAATTCAGATTCAGGAAATCTCATGTAATCTGTCCTAAATCCACAGGTGCCTCCTGTATGGCTAATACGCTTCAACCCCTTGTAATCTTCAATGCGCCAACCGCAGCCATAGTTCTTTAACCACGGTGTATAGGCGGAATCAAGCCATGCTTCCGAGAGAAGCTCGAACTTGTACAGAGCTTGATCCCATTTGTACAAATCGGACACAGATGAATAGATACCTCCATCACCCAAAACAGAGGAGGTCATACTCTGGTCACTAAATTCAGTCCCATTATTAACAATATTATAACCCAGGGCGCGGTTGGAAATGTTATTCGTACCATTGACATAAGCCACTGATCCTGTCATCCCGGTTGGTGCGAATATATATTGCTCAAGATAATCGGGAAAACTCAGGCCAGACAAGCGTTCAACGGTAAGTGCCAGTAAGACATATCCTCCATTACTATAATGGTAAGCAGAGCCAGGGGGGAAGTAGGTGCTATCTTGAGCGATTAATATTGTCAAAATATCAGCATCTCTAACGGGGATCGTAGCGGAATCAGGGATGAGGTCTTCATAATTTATGAGTCCAGATGTGTGATGAAGTAGTTGCCCATAGTTGATGGAATTCGCATAGTCAGGAAATTCGGGAAACACATCTTTGAGCCCAGTTGAAAATGTCAGCCTATTACTATCCATGAGCTGCAGAATCGCCATGGCAGTAAATTGCTTGGTGACTGAAGCCAACCTGAAGTTCGTCGTTGAAGAAACCTCGGTCTTTTGTTCTATGTTAGCCAGGCCATAATGACGTTCAAGCATGATTTCCCCCTTGTGGATTACCATCACGGCTGCTCCAGGTGAATCGTTTTGATAGGCCTGGAATAATAAATCAACCTGATCTGGAATTGTCTGCTTACAACCCAATAGGGTGATTAGGATATATATACCAATAAAACCCTTTTTAATCATGTCAGGACCCCATTCACTTTGATATTTGCATAGATATTACCATAATACTTTTTTTCAAATGCTGCAGAAAAGATCAGGCCTCTTTAATCAGCGACAATGACCGGAACACCAATAATCATAATTAGTAGGATAATCCATTTTGAGAGGTTCATCTCAAACCTGGTTGATTTCTCAACACCTACCCAAATACCAGTTATATCGTAGTAGCACTTTGCATATTGGTGTAAATCGTCTTTGGATTCAAATAGAGATTCCAGCATTTGGGGCGTTCTGAGGATTGAATGCTCTGCATCGTATGTGGCTCTGTCACACGGAGTTAAGGCGTTCGATTCAACACAATATATCGATATTGGAGAGATGATTAAGAGGGTAGTGACAGCATGGAAAAACAAATGGCGACAATTCATTAACATTGAATCCTCCTGAGGTACTTGAGATATCCTGATAATCTAAGTATCTAAAGCTGCAATCAAATATTCGAAGGCATAGTTGGATATATTGGGGAATAAAAAAAAGACCCCCGAAAATCAGGGGTCTTTTGTACACCAGCCAGGAGTCGAACCCGGAACCTTCTGGTCCGTAGCCAAACGCTCTATCCAATTGAGCTACTGGTGCATACTACTGATAATGAAATTACTCATCATCATAAATCCATTTTCTCAAACCAGTAGCGAAATTGCCTGTCACGTCGTAGCCGAAGGCGTAGACGGAAGCTACTGGTGCATTTAAAAGTAAAGATCGAAATCTTTACCAATTGTAGCGCGTAGGGGAGTCGAACCCCTGTTACCGGCGTGAGAGGCCAGCGTCCTAGACCACTAGACGAACGCGCCAAATTATGCTTTAATATCGAGTTTGCACTTACAATCGATACCAACGATCCCATTATTCTCACATTTAAAATGGAATCAAAAAACATTCAAATAACGTTGCCGGGGGAGGATTCGAACCCCCAATGAAGGAACCAGAGACCTTAGTGATACCATTTCACCACCCGGCAAAAAGCTTAAAGCGCGGCGAATATAAACAGCGGCCTAAGTCATGGCAATATTATATTCCCATAAGAATTGGCATAGTTTTCCTCTGATTGATTCGTTGTATATCATTATCCCAATTCAACTTTGGTAGCTACCACATTTTATTTAAGTAAAAGAAAGTCGTATGAGTGGATAAGCGTGTATTGTCCTAACAACATTGGATAGTCGAGTACTAGCTGAGAAGCAATCTCGAGGACTGTTAATAATTATTTGGCAAAATATGTTAAAGTAGTTCACAATGTAATAAACTATTATCGCTGGCAAGGTCCATAAAAACCTTGGTGAGTCAGATAACAGGATTGATGCAATACCTTAAAACATCATACACAAATGAAACTTCTGAAGGCCTAATCACAAGGATGCATGAATTGGAGAGATCCCATTAGAAATGCTTTACACCTCAAAAAGCTAAAATACACCATAATAACGTGTTAATATATATTATGTCGAGTTATATAAATATGTAAAAAGGGTATCACTACCCTCCTTACCTTATTTCTTTATAGTCAGTTACTTCGCAACGATATTTACAATCCGGTTTGGTACCACGATTTCTTTGATGATGGTTTTTCCCTCAGTGTGTTGTTGCACTGAATTCTGATCATGAGCCAATTTGAGGATTACATCTTTATCAGCATCCACCTCTACTTCAATCTGAGCTCTTACCTTACCATTCACCTGAACAGCAAGCTTGACCATGTCCTTTACAAGGAGCTGCTCATCATATTCTGGCCACTTTGTATAGACCAATTCATTCTCATGACCCAATAGCTGCCAAATCTCTTCAGCTATATGAGGTGAAAAAGGATTTAAAAGTGTAAGAAAGACCTCAAGCGCTTGTTTTGGAACCAACTCCAGAGAGCGTAAATGATTTAAAAAGATCATTAATTGTGATATTCCGGTGTTAAAAGCCAATCCTTCCAGGTCGTTACCTACCTTTTTAATACTTGCGTGCATCAAGGTTAAGGTCTCTTTGTCAGGCTTAACATCACTCAATTCAACAATATTACCATTTTCATCAACAAAATGTCTCCACAAGCGGCTTAGAAAGCGGTAAACACCCTCTATACCGCTGGTATTCCAAGGTTTTGAGCGTTCCAGTGGCCCCATGAACATCTCATATAAACGCATTGTATCAGCACCGTATTGAGCTACAACCTCATCAGGATTGATAACATTACCCCTGGATTTGGACATTTTTTCACCATCCATACCCAGTATCATACCCTGATTTACCAATTTTTGAAAGGGTTCCGTTGTTGAAACATAGCCTAAATCAAATAAAACCTTATGCCAGAACCGGGCATACAGCAAATGCAGGACAGCATGTTCAGCCCCTCCTACATACAGATCTACTGGCATCCAATACTTCTCTTTTTCCAGGTCCCATGCCTGATCGCTATTGTGAGGATCGATAAATCTCAAATAGTACCAACAGGATCCAGCCCACTGCGGCATCGTGTTAGTTTCCCGGACATAAACTTTACCGGTCGTCGGGTCAACTACGTTTAGCCACTCCTTTGCATTTGCCAAAGGACTCTCCCCTGTCCCAGAGGGTTTGATACGCTCCAACACTGGAAGTGTAAGTGGTAAGTCACTATCGGACAGAGGGATAACACTATTCTCGTCATGTAAGATAGGTATGGGTTCTCCCCAGTATCTCTGTCGAGAAAACAACCAATCCCTCAGTTTATAGTTCACAGTCACATGACCTTTGCCCGTAGACTCCAACCATTCACCTGTTTTGTCAATCGCTTCCGATGGTTTTAAATCATTGATGGAAAAACTTCTATCTGCAGTTGCAGAGTTGATCATAAATCCATCTTCTATTTGTGTAAAAGCTTCCACGCTGATATCTCCACCAGAAACAACCTCAAGGATAGGTAGATCGAAGGCCTTAGCAAACTCGTAATCTCTGGTATCATGCGCTGGCACGGCCATAATGGCTCCAGTACCATAACTCATTAAAACATAATCGCTAACCCAGATAGGTATCAATTCATCATTGACAGGATTGACGGCATATGCACCCGTAAATACACCAGATTTGTCCTTGGCTAGTTCGGTTCTATCCAAGTCGCTCTTATATCCAGCTTTAATTGCATACGCTTCTACATCAGCCTGCTGCTCTGTGACAGTTATTTCCTTTACATAGGGATGTTCAGGCGCTATAACCATATATGTTGCACCAAACAGGGTATCTGGACGTGTAGTAAACACATCAAGGGATAAGTCATGACCGCTAACAGGGAATGTGACCTCTGCCCCTTCACTTTTACCAATCCAGTTACGCTGCATATCCTTAATAGACTCTGACCAATCCAGATCATCCAGATCAGAAAGCAGACGTTCTGCATACTCGGTAATCTTTAACATCCATTGTCGCATGGGTTTTCTGACTACAGGATGACCACCGCGTTCAGATTTGCCATTGATAACTTCCTCATTGGCCAACACTGTACCCAACTCAGGACACCAGTTCACCGCCACTTCTGCTTCGTAGGCCAATCCTTTTTTGTATAATTGTAGAAATATCCACTGTGTCCACTTATAGTAGGCTTCATCCGTAGTATTTATTTCACGGTCCCAATCATATGAAAAGCCCAGGGATTTTATCTGACGTTTGAATGTGGCAATATTCTCAGCCGTCTTTATGGCTGGAGGGGTTCCGGTTTCGATGGCGTATTGTTCTGCTGGCAAGCCAAAAGCATCCCATCCCATTGGGTGGAGCACATTAAAACCACGCATCCGTTTATATCTGGCCAACATATCAGTTGCTGTATACCCTTCAGGATGACCCACATGTAGTCCAGCACCTGAGGGATACGGGAACATATCTAAAATATAGTATTTGGGCTTATCTGTGAGGTGATCAAGAGCCTTGAAAGTCTTATTCTCATCCCAATGTTTCTGCCATTTCGACTCAATCTGATCAAATGGATACCGTTCTGCCATAAACTACCTCATTTAAATAAAAAGCGCGGACTCAAATCCGCGCTGCAAAAATTCACCTGTCGGGGTGAGAGGATTTGAACCTCCGACCTCTTCGTCCCGAACGAAGCGCGCTACCGGGCTGCGCCACACCCCGAAATGCCCTAAAAGCGCGATAGTATATCATTCTCAATCCCTGTTAGCAAAAGGATAATTGTGGATTTCCCCATTGCATGGATTATCCAAATAGTTTCACACCAGTCGTGGTGATAATAGTAACGATGGTAGCACTCATAATGAGACCGGAAAAGATGGCCAGGAAGGATTTTCGGTAAGACAATCCAAACAGAAAGGCTGCTGCAGCCCCGGTCCACGCACCGGTTACTGGTAAAGGGATTCCCACAAATATGACCAAGCCCAGGAATTCCCATGTTTCGATCATCTTGCCCTTACGACGAGTCCTGGCAAACAACCAATTGAAAAACTTCTCACCAATAGACCAGCGCATGAGGAATTTTGAAATAGGGCCCAATAACAGTAGAATTGGAATAGAAATCATAAAATTACCTGCCACAGCCCACAGAAAAGCATCATACCATTGCATATCACCAAAGGTAATTCCCCAGGGTAAAGCGACTCTGAGTTCTCCAATTGGGGTCATGGCCAATAAAAAAGTGATCCAACGCGGATCCTGAATAAACTCTTGAAAAAAATGAAGAACTGAATCTACCACTTAAAACTCCTGAAAAAGGTCCTAATAAATCTCAAAGTATCAAGGAGAAGATTCATGTGACTCTCCTCCGACCCATATATAACTGGGATGGGTTGCCAGTCTAAGGGGATTTTTAGTTTTGCAGCATTAAAAAAGACAGCTGATTCGAACTGGAAGCCATCTTCAATAGAATCCCATAAGCGTCTATCTATCAATGGATAACAACGATAACCTACCTGACTATCTCGCACTCGTAACGAGGTTCTTAATGATAATATTAAACTGGTGATATTATTTGAAAGCTTACGGTGAAAGGGCATGCCCTCCGTAATCAAATTGCGCATCCCCACCACAAGAGCGCCAGGCTGCTTCTGCACTCTACTCAAAAAACTAGTTATCGCATGTGGATCATGTTGACCGTCTGCATCCAGTGTAATGGCATGGTCAAAACCTGCTTCTTTTGCCAGATTCAGCCCAGTTTTCAAAGCAGCGCCCTTGCCTCTGTTCTCAGGATGCTTCAAATAGGCCACATTCATAAAATCTTCCGGTCTGGTCCCATCTGTCGATCCATCATCAATAACTATTATAGAATAATCAACAATACTCTTAATCTGGTGGACAAGCCTTAAAACAGAATCCCGGCCGTTATAGACCGGGATTACAATGACTGGATTCAAAGGGATCAAGCTAGATCTCACTCGTGATTCAGTGAAGCCTCAGGTTTAGATGACTTTTTCCTGCTTAATTTGGTCACACGAAAGGCAAGGACTTTGCTTTTGACTGAAACCGAAACGGTTGAATCAGTTTTCACCTCACCTTTGAGGGTCATTTCGGCAATCTTATCTTCAATCAGGTTCTGAATAATCCGTCGCAATGGACGAGCTCCGTATTCAGTTTCAATCTCCTGATCAACAATCAGAGCCTTAGCGGCGGGACTTAATTTAATATTGACATTCTTTTCGTTGGCATAGTTGCTCACGTCCTCTAGGATCAGGTCAACAATTTTAATTAAATCCTTGCGTACCAGCGAGTTGAAGACAAATGAATCTGTTAGACGATTGATAAACTCAGGTTTGAAAGTTTCCTTCATCTCTTTGTTTATTTTGGATCGTTGATCCTCAAGTACAGACTGGTGATCTTTACGATTGAAGCCAATTCCTGGCTGAGTAAGGTTCTTTATTCCAAGATTTGAAGTCATAATCATGATACAGTTCTTAAAATCAACTGTATGACCCAGACTATCAGTTAGTTGGCCTTCATCCATGATCTGTAAAAGCATGTTGTATACTTCCGGATGAGCTTTTTCAATTTCATCAAAGAGCACGACACTATAGGGATTGCGGCGCACCGCCTCCGTGAGGGTACCACCTTCTTCATATCCAACATACCCGGGAGGAGCACCAATCAGACGACTAACATTAAAACGTTCAGAATACTCCGACATATCCATCTTGATGAGGGCTTTCTCATTCTGATAGATATACTTGGCCAACACTTTTGCCAGCTCGGTCTTACCAACACCAGTGGGTCCCAAAAATAAGAAGGATCCAATGGGTCTTCTGGGATCACGGAAACCACTACGCGCACGACGCAGCGCTTTGGCCATAGCCTTGATGACATGTTCTTGACCTACCAGATGCTTGGTCATTTCAGATTCAAGCTTCAGCAGCCTCTCAGCTTCGCTCTCGGCCACATCCTGGATTGGAATGCTAGTCATCAGAGATACGACTTCTGCTATATCAACGATTTTGACCAGTGGAGGATCAATCTTCATAGCGGTGCTCCACTCTTCGTTGGCTTCTTCCAATTGCTTGGTAAGATTCCTTTCATCATCTCTCAATGAGGCAGCCAATTCAAATTCCTGATTGCGAACCACATCTTCTTTTCGAATACGTAGATTATCTAAATCCGCTTCCAATTGAACAATGTTTTCAGGTATGTCCACATTGGCTAAATGAACTCTGGCACCTGCTTCATCCATCACATCTATAGCTTTGTCCGGATGAAACTTGTCCTGGATATAGCGACTCGAGTATGAAACTGATGCTTCCAGAGCTTCATCGCTGTACTGAACATTATGATGAGCCTCATAGCGATCTTTCAATCCGTGTAAAATCTGCAGTGTCTCTTTTCTTGAGGGTGGTTCAACCTTGACTTTTTGAAAGCGACGCTCCAAGGCACCATCTTTCTCTACATATTTTCGAAACTCATCAAGGGTTGTGGCGCCAATGCACTGTAAGTCTCCCCTGGCTAAGGCAGGTTTGAACATATTACTGGCATCCATCGATCCGCTGGCCGCCCCAGCTCCCACGATAGTATGGAGCTCATCAATGAAAAGAATGATTTCGTCGCTCTTTTCAAGTTCTGCAGTAACGGCCTTCATTCTTTCTTCAAACTGGCCACGATACTTGGTTCCTGCTATTAAAGCAGCTAGATCAAGTGAGACCAAACGTTTACTGAGTAGAATACGTGGGACTTTCTTGCCGATAATCCTCAGTGCCAGACCCTCAGCAATAGCCGTTTTACCAACCCCAGGTTCGCCGATAAGAACTGGATTATTCTTCTTTCGCCTGGATAGAATCTGGGCGACCCTTTCGATTTCTTTGTCCCTTCCAATGACTGGGTCAAGCTTACCAGCTCTGGCTAAAGCAGTCATATCCCGACCAAAATGATCCAGGGCAGGTGTTTTACTCTGTGGCTTTCCTTTGCCCGAGTCAGTTTCACGACCTCCAGCTTCAGGGGAAAACTCCATCTCATCACGTACGATCTCATAATCAATACTGAATTGAGCCAGCATGTCTGCTGCGATGCCTTCCTGCTCACGTAGGATTGCCAGAAGTAAATGCTCAACATCCACTACATCTGCATTGAGGTCTCGGGCCTCTTGATATGTATTTTTCAAGATTCGCTCAGCTCGCTTGGTGAACGGAAGTGTGCCAAGGATCATGGTTCCACCTGAAGTGCGGATTTGCTCTTCAATGTGATTTTTTATCTCTGCCGCATCGATATTCAATGATTGCAGGATATCGATAACTTTATTATCACCCTGTCTGAAGATTCCCAACAATAAATGTTCAGAACCTATATATGCATGCCCCAGTCTAATGGCTTCCTCTTTGGAAAGCTGGATCACAGCCTGGAGTTTTTTATGGAAATTTGCTTTCAATTGATAACCTCAATAATTATTCATGTTTCAACAGGTGTCAATATAAGGCGTGAACACCTGAGAATAAAACAATGTGTGTGTTTGATTTTGATTATGTCAGCGAGATGACTCTATCACAGGCTGCGGAGAGTGATCTACTATGTGTAGCGATGAGAAAAGATTGATCATATTCCTTTCTCACTGAATGTATTAAGTCAATTAGACGCTTACCGTTGTCCGGATCCAGATTTCCAGTAGGTTCATCAGCCAAAACCAGTTCAGGTCGATTCATTAATGCCCTGGCTACGGCCACACGTTGCCTCTCACCACCCGATAGTTGCGAGGGCTTATGATGACGTCTCTCATAGACTCCAACGGCTTCCAGCAGGCTTTTAGCTCTTTCGTTGGCCACTACTTTATCAAGATCGACAATCTTGGCCGGAATAAGCACGTTCTCCAGAGCTGTGAATTCTGGGAGCAGATAATGAAACTGAAAAATATACCCCAAATTCTCGGCTCGAAAGGTGCTCAGGGCTTGATCATTCATATTTGTGGGAGATTTTCCTGATATAATCAATTCTCCGGAATCAGCCGTATCCAGAGTACCAATAATATTGAGCAAGGTTGTCTTGCCAATACCTGAGGGACCGTTGATAGCTACAATTTCACCTTTTTCCATACTAAGATTGACATTTTTAAGCACATCCAGATTCTCACCTACTGCCGAGTAACTTTTATTTATGTCAATGACTTGAAGAATGGTATTCATAACTCACTTCTCTATCTTTTGTAATTGATGGCATCTAACGGTAAGAGATTAGCAGCTTTCTTTGACGGATAACGTATGGACAACTGGACGATGGCAAAAGCAACAATACCTACCATTAGCACTTCATTCCAATACAATTGAACTGGCAAAACCGGAATGAGATAAATTTCATCCGGCAATGTAATCCAGCCCCAATGCGACTGACTCAACACCAGCAGAGTACCCACTACAACACCTAGAACTACTCCCAGAAATGCTACAATCAGCCCCTGTAGGTTAAATATATTTTTGATATTTGATGATTGGGCACCCATAACTCGTAGAATGCCAATATCACCCGTTTTCTCTAGAACCATCATCATCAATGAGCTGACAATATTGAATACCGCAATCAAAATGATCAGATTCAGACCTATAAAGCTACCCCACTTTTCCATGCGCATGGCATCGAAGAGTGTTTTATGCTGGTCATGCCAGGTTTGAACTCTCAAATCAGGCAAAGCCTTGTTGAGACGCGCTTTGACATTATTTGCATCGTTAAAGTCATCCAATTGCAGATGAATAACTTCTTTACCAGCCGCTTTAAACATCCTGCGACCCTCTGCATAATCGATAATCGCCAGGTTTCGGTCAAAATCAAAAATATCGGATCGGAAAATGCCTGTGACTACAAAGTGTCTCTGAGGAATACGAAATAATCCAGATCTAACATCAAGGGGACTCTGAATAGCCAATGTGTCCCCGGCGGTAATAAAGAACTTATCGGCGATTCCGGCACCGATAACAATGCCAGGCAATTCATATTCATTTTTTTTAAGCCGACCTGAATTTCTCTGGCCTCCAGCAGCACTTGTTAAGAAATATTCCCAATGATCCTGATCGATCGCATGAATATTCAGAACCAGTTTGTCATCAAGAACCACCAAGACAGCCTTTCGTTCGGTGCTGGCATAAATGGATTTGGCTTCCGGGATGATAGATCGGATCTGATCTATGTCAGCATCTGAAGAAATGACGACATGGGGAATAAAGTTAGCAATGCGACGTGTCACTTCCCCTTCAAATCCATTCAGGATAGCCATGGTTATAATGAGTGCTATGACACCGAGAGCAATTCCAATGATGGAGATTCCTCCCACCAGACTAATAAATCGATTGCTCCTTTTGGCAAAAAAGTAACGACGCGCCATGTACCAGTTCAGCTGACTCATTCATCCCTCAATGTATCAGCCGGCTGCAGACGACTCGCTTGCATAGCTGGGATGAGAGAAGATAGAATTGCAAGTATGATCACACCACCAGATATGGCGACAACATCCTCTACTCCTATCATTATAGAAACCTTGTCCATAAAATAAACATCACTGGGAAGCGAAATGATACCAAAGGTCGTTTGCAACCAGGACAGAAAAACGGAAAGGATGATGCCGGCCAATGTCCCGAACAGCCCCATCATAAGACCTTCCAGGGCAAATATGCGGCGAATACGTTTGCGGCTGGTGCCCAGAGCTCTTAGTGTTCCTATTTCCGTCCTTTTCTCCATGATAATCAAGATCAGTGTACTGGCTACGTTGACAATAGCCACAATCATAATCAGGCTAAATATGATAAATATTGGGAGTTGTTGGGTTTTCATCCAGTTGAAAAGTGTTTGGTGACGATCCCTCCATGAAATGGACAAATGAGAATAGGGTAAAATTTGATCAATCTGCCTCATTACTCCATCAGTGAGTGAGATATCAGTAAGAAATACACCAAAATCATCAGTATTTGGACTATCCGGGAACAGCTCATCCATAGTCTGGGGAGAGCAGTAGAGGTAACTTTTATCATAATCGATCATGCCAGACTCATAAATGGCTTGAACCTGGGAGACAGCTATGCTAGGCAAGCCCATCTGATCGGTGAAAGAGCCTAAATCATATGCCAGAATCTGATCAGAGATGCCCACTTCAAGTTGATCAGCCAGGGCTGCTCCGATAATGAGACCTGTTTGATTACTTTCACCCCCAGTGTAGTTGGAACTTACGGAGTAGAGCTGACTGAGTGCCGATGCTGGCATGACTTCCAGCAGAGCGCCTTCGGTAATACCGTTTGCCTTGAGCATGACTTCAGCTTTTTTGATTCTGAAGATTTGATTGACACCTGGAATCTCAGAAATTTCCGCTATTTTCTCTTCATCGAGATCAAAGCCTGATTCAAAAAGTTTTTCGATGCGAATATGAGTATCAAAACCGATGATTTTATCTGTAACAACAGATTCAAAGCCCCGCATAACTCCTAGCGCCAGCACCAGAGTAGCTACTCCAAGCGCCATACCCACCATCGTGGTACGCGAAATAAATGCTATAAAGGGAACCCGGTGTTTACCGAAGAGATATCGTGTCGCAAGATAGCCGGTATAGGACACCAGTCAGTTTAAAACCTATCCTTTCGATTCGGGACGCATTTGTGGGAAGAGCAGAACATCCCTAATAGATCTGTTACCTGTCAGCAACATGACCAATCGATCAAGACCAATCCCCACTCCGCCTGTAGGAGGCATGCCATATTCCATAGCCTGGAGGAAGTCTTCATCAAGTGTTTGTGCTTCCTCATCCCCTGCTGCTCGCAGTGCTGACTGGGCTTCAAGTCGTTCACGTTGATCAATAGGATCATTCAACTCAGTGAAGGCATTGGCAAATTCATTCCCGGCAATAAAAAGCTCAAATCTTTCAACAAAGGTTCCATCGCTATCACGTTTATGTTTTGCGAGTGGAGATATGGCTTTGGGATATTCTGTCACAAATGTAGGATGGATAAGATGTGGTTGAACTAATTCATCAAATAGGGCATCCAATAACTGACCATAATTTGCATCACTTGATGCATCAATCTTATGCTCGCGGCAAACTTTGAGTAATTCAGCTGCATCTGCTTTTGACAAATCAACATTGGCATGTTTCTGAACGAGTTCAGCCATGGTTGCACGGTCAAAGGGTTTGGTTAGATCAACTTCATGGTCATTGAATTCAAAGGTGCTTTGATCCAGATCTGTGGCTAAATGCTTGAAGAGTGTCTCTACTTGATCCATGAGATAGAAATAATCAACATAGGCTTCATACCATTCAACAGCAGTGAATTCAGGATTGTGTGTACGATCCATACCTTCGTTTCTGAAGTTCCGAGAAAATTCGAAGACCTTTTCAAAGCCACCAATGATTAAGCGTTTGAGATACAGCTCATCAGCGATCCGTAAGAATAAATCAATATCCAGAGCATTGTGATGCGTCTTGAATGGACGAGCCGAGGCACCGCCATATAGAGGTTGAAGAATCGGGGTTTCTACTTCCAGGTAATCTGAATTATCAAAGAAGGTTCGAATACTTCTGTATATTTTTGCCCGTTTGACGAAGGTTTCTTTTACATCAGGATTGACGATGAGATCAAGATAGCGCTTACGATAACGCTGCTCTTTATCCTCAAAGCCATCAAAGAGCTGACCATCTTTTTCCTTCACGTTAGGCAGAGGTCTGATGTTTTTACTGAGGAGTGTCAGTTCGTGAACTTTCAGAGTTTTCTCGCCAGTGCGAGTAGTCATTAGTTCCCCACTAACCCCTACAAAATCACCAATATCAAGTTGCTTGAACATCATATAGGTATCAACACCAATATCATCACGACCTATGTATAACTGCAATTTTCCACTACCATCCATGATATTGGCAAAGCTGGCTTTGCCCATGACACGTCTGGACATGAGTCTACCGGCCAAGCGTGTCCCTTTTTTCCCAAGGAGATTGTCAAATTGCTCCAAAGCTTCAGTTATCAGATGACTGCGGTCATAATTATGTGGATATGGATTTATACCATCAGCTACCAGCGATTTAATTTTTTCTTTACGCTGGTCGATGATCTCGTTTAAAGTGCGCTCACTCATTAGGATTGTTTTCCCATTTGATTCAATAAATATGCTTTAATAAAGCCGTCAATTTCACCGTTCATGACTGCTTGTATGTTCCCTGTCTCATGCTTGGTCCGATGGTCTTTAACCATGGTGTATGGATGAAACACATAGGATCTAATCTGGTTGCCCCAGCCAATTTCAGTTTTGGAGGAGGCCATTTTGTCCATCTTGGCCTGCTCCTTTTCTTTTTCTACTTGATATAATCTGGCCTTGAGCATTTTCATGGCCGTTTCTTTATTTTTATGCTGGGATCTTTCGTTCTGACATTGGACCACAATACCGGTAGGCGCATGTGTTAGTCTTACTGCTGAGTCAGTTTTATTAATATGCTGACCTCCAGCACCACTTGCACGATAAGTATCCACTCTTACCTCACTCATGTCGATGGTAATTTCTATTTCAGTCTCGTAGAGTGGATAAACATAGACAGATGCAAATGAAGTATGTCGTCTTGAGTTTGAATCAAAAGGACTAATTCGTACCAAACGATGAATACCATTCTCAGCCTTCAAATATCCAAAGGCGAAATTACCTTTTACTTCAATAGTGGCATCTTTGAGACCTGCTTCATCCCCAGGTAGATAATCAAGAGCTTTCCAACTCCAGCCACGATTATCAAACATACGAGTATACATGCGATAAAGCATCTCAGCCCAATCCTGGGATTCAGTTCCACCTGCTCCCGGGTGAATGGTAACAATACAATTAAGTGCGTCATCCTCACTTGAGAGCAACTGCCGTAATTCGTAGTCTTCCAGGGTTTTGCGGAATTTCCGTAATGATTTATTCAGATCTGGTGTCAGACTCTCGTCTTGATCCTCCAGTGCCAACTCCATGAGGATATCCAGGTCTTCCTCATGAGTGAGAACATTCTCCCAATCGGTGATCTGAGATTCCAGTAAATTTATCTTTTTGAGAGTTTCTTGCGCGGTGGCCTGATTGTTCCAGAAATCATCCTTAACAGACAGTTCCTTTAAATCACCTAGTTCTGATTGAACCACAGAGAGGTCAAAGATGCCCCCTCAGCGTATCTAAACGCTCCTTAAGTCCACCCATTTCATCTCTGATTTCGTCAAACATTTACGTTGTCGTTCTAGTGTAGAGATAATAACCATTGATCAAAGTTACCATCAGATTGATATAAGGTGTTGCTGTGCTGAGAATTTTCCAAATAGTGCCTTTGACGATAATTGTATCATTGGGGTATATCTCTGGAATATGCTTACTATCCCCGGTTTCAAGAAATTTTTCGACATTGGCAACGATGACTCTTGGTTCACCTTCTGTCTCATTAAATCGAAGTATCCTGATATTGGAAAGTTTTGCCTTATCGGTTGGACCACCTACGTAGCTGAGGATCGAGATAAGATCAGCATCACTAGGGACCAACTTGACCCCTGGTACTTTCACTTCACCCCAAATGCGAATTGACATGCTCAATTTTCCAGTCTCAGGATCAATGATATAACGTGGATCTGCATTGCTCTGGTCTTTATTTTGAGCCCATGTTGGCTGTATCATAAGCAGTAGGGTTAATATAATTAAAATCCTTTTTTGCACGCTTTGCCCCATATCTCTCTATGCACCATTAAAAATGGTAATTAATTCCAATATTTTGCATGTTTGCCAACTCATGTTGGCTAAACGAGTAATCAATAATAAACTTTTTTAAGCCAATGCCAAGACCTAAGGAAGGTGTGTATCCGTCGTAGCCTCCTCGCAGAATTATTGTGTCTTTCACTTTAATCGCAATACCATATTGTCTAACATCTGCATACCTAGTCTGGATAGAACTCGTAACTGTAAGTTGAGACGCATATTTTGGTAAATTTTGTGTTATGGAGAAACCTCCGACCAGCATCCGCTTAATAGCGTCCTGGTGCTTCGTGGTCCAGTAAACTGGTGTATTTAAAATATCACTTAGAAACAGACCAATCCCAAACTCAGTCCTACTTAATATTTTATTCATACCTGCTAGATTAAAGAAAAGTTGACTACCAATATCTATTCCAAATCCCAATCCTCGATTGTCTACCAATACTTTATCAATGTACTTTGCTGAAACCCCAATGGGTAATCTGCAGGGTATTTTGAAAAATTTCCAACCCAGATTAAACTCAAACTCAAATTCTCGGGCCAGGGTTATAAATGCTCCATCCTCGCGATAATCAATGATTTCAGCACTAGAATTATCAAGAGTTAACACAGAATCTCGTCGATCAGTGGGCGTTAGACCAGATAAGTTTGGTCTTGAGTAAAGTCCATCTACAGCACTATGAATCAGTGTAATGCCCAATAAATACGATTCACCCAGTGCATATTTTCCCTCCACACCAATATTGTTGGAAAGGCCCGTGAATTGTTGATAAACCATACTAAGCTGTGAATTTCTGTCACCAGAGGCGAGACCTGCCGGGTTATTCAAGGCATGCCCTGAACTCACTCTGGCAGCAACGGAGCTGTAACCCAATGATTGTACTTGAGGATGTTGGCTGGCCAGCAAAAAAGCATCAGCATATTCACCGGAGTACAGAGATTGCCAGCAAATCATTAGGAGCAATATCAGAAGTTTGAGAGATTTCATCGGTTTTTCACCATTTTTCCGATGGGTCCTACTATCTCTTCATCATCTAATTGGCCTTTGATACGATAAAAATACACACCATTGGCAACAAATTTGTCTAATCGATCGCGACCATTCCAGGGAACCTCATGATATCCAATAGCCCCCAGACCAATACTGACCCGTGCGTTAAATAAATCTATTGTGTGGAGCTTGTAACCTGACAATGTGAAAATATCTATCTTAACGTCATCTAATGGCTGAGTAAGCTCATAGATAATAAGGGTTTCACCTTCAAAGGGATTGGGGAAATTGCCATAATCATAAATTGCAGCTGCGCCTGCCACCACACCCGTAATTGACACCTCATCTGACCAGTTGCCCAGGGCATCACTCACAGCATATGAAATTGTGTGTTCACCTATTTCCAGATCAAGGGCGATGGTGGCACTCATGATTTGACATGACTGTGTTGTATCACCCAACTGAACAGCAACCTCACTACCATTAACAATTACATTTACTTTACTTTCTTCCCAGGAAAAACCATTCTCATCCTCTGCGAGAAGATTGAGGTGGCTGGATTTAAGTAAGTAATCCCCATCAAAAAAGAGTTGACCCTCGATCATCATGGATACTCTAGGACCGGTAAAATTCTGCTTTTGACCCATGGCAACCAGTCCATTACCCTTAAATTGATAAGTGTTGGCTAGCTCTGGAGCAATGAATTGCCAACTCGAAAGATCGAGGTCCTTGCGAAAAAGTTGTCGATTGGATTCAATCCTAATCATCGTCTCAGCATTCGAAGATTCAATCAAATAGATTGTTGAATCCTGAATTAGGGTCATGCCTGGTAAAGCCGTAATAGTCCCATTATATGATTTGATTCGAATCCAGGACGTATCGCCTGAAGTCACAGACAAACTGCCATGCAGCCAAAGTTTTAGAGTATCAGAAGTTTGCCCTTCAAAAGTGAGACCCAGACCTGGAAGAATCTGGTAATATTCTGAGCTTAGATTCCTCGTTATTGCATTATTTCCACTATCCACATCATTAGGTATATTCAGGGATGCACTCATTTGAACTGCATCCATACCAAGCAGGACCGGAATAAATATTGAATTATTTCCTTCATTAATCTCCACTGTTTGATCGATGATTTGATCACCCCCGGACAAGGCAGCTTCAAAATGCATGGTTGCTGTTGCAGAGGCCAGCCCAAACAATGAGTATTCAAGGTATACACCACAAATATTATCTTTAAATCCAACGCTTATATCGCTGACACTCAGGGAGATATCTTGAGGTAGGTAGAGTGTAAAAGTGTTGGACGATTGTAAATGAGAACCTTGAGCAAAGGCTGAGAAAGAGTAGTAAGTCGTAGAGTTTCCGGCGCTTAAACGGGTTGTATCGGAAAGTTGCCACCACTCTCCATTCTGTACGAGTTCTATCCGAGCATGATTACTTCCAGATAATACCAGAACCATGCTATCTGCCTGAACTGTGGAAGCATGAAATCTCACTCGAATTGGAATCACAGGGGATTGAGATAATTGTTCTGCCGTAGGCGGAAGATGTTCAAACCAGTCGGAAGATATTGAATACCCTGCATATCCTTGATAGGCCGGTTCATTTTCTCCCCTGTCTAAGGTGAAAATGGTTCTTCCCATCCCTGGAAGTGTTGCTTGTTCCTGCGAGATAATAAAATTTGAATTCAGCTCAACAGGAAAAGTTTGAGGTAATGACCACCAGGGTTGATTCTGTGCATTGATGGGTAAAAGCTTGATGTCTCCGGCTGTATTACCAACATAATTCAGACTCAGCTGTTCCGTGGGACCATAAATTGACTCTCCCGAGACCAGTAATTCATGCAATTCGGGACGAAGTAAACGTGTAGTCGGATCTCCCAGGTAATTGTACTGAAACAGCATAGAGGGTTTTAAGTAATCGTAACCGCTATTGGCCAGGAAATATTCCATGCGAGCAATATCGATTACTTCTCCTACGGTCTTATCGTCTTCAAGTAGCCTCCGCATGAGTGGTTGAATCATTAGATAATCATTGATGACCCACCCCACACCAGATGAACCAAACCAACCAATAGCACCAGTTGGTGATTCAGAAACCACTACTTCACCCAGTCCCCTGGTTTGTGCAAATGAAGCCGTAAAACAGGTCATGCTGGTTACAAATGCCGGAGGTGTGTCTTCATCCAGATAATTGATATCATCTCGAACAAAGAGGGATCTATCCGCCCACACAGCACCACCCCCATGCCCTAGAAAATTTATAAGTAGCTTTCCTCGGTTCCAATGTTCCACCAATGAATCTGTGTCACCCCAGAAGATTTGTCCCTCTGAATCGCGATCGATAAATATCCGCGTAGGCATGTATGCCGGTGGTACTGTACTCCTCAGAATTGACTGACTCTGAGTTTTGAACACAGCATCAAATCCAGCAATGGTAATGAGTTCATTCTGCCAGGGACCATAATTGGTTGCGGAACCGTAATTAATAAGCTTGGTAAGCGACACATTGAGATCCTCGCGATTGTTGCAGGGAATTCTACCAATATGTAGATCTGGGAGGTAATCGTCACCATTAATGAGGCTGTACCAATAATCTGCTTCTGCGGCTCCCCAACCATAGGTCTGCATGTAAAAAGTTGGAATATTCTGAATCCGGCTGTCTCGCTTGACCTGTTGTGGATTTGATATCGCGTCGCCAATTAGCACGACATATTCTGGATGTGATGGCCAATGATTATTTGCATAACGTAAAAATGATTTTATTGCCAGAGGTGAATGGATACCATAATTAAACTCATCATAGATATCGGCTGCTGATACTGCAATAGGGCTCCAGCCCTCACTTTCTTTGAACTCCAGGTAAGGTTCAAGATCATCTAAGAAATTTGGGATGGTTATTACGATTAAATCTGCATCCTGGCCTCTTAAATAGGCGGTGGTGTCAACGATGGTCTTTATTGGCTGTTTGATACCATCCAAACTGGCAGCCCAATAATCAGGTGTAGCTTCAGTAGATTGGTCCTGAAACACAAGGCTATACTGTGGTTCTATTTCATCCCAATTTTCTCGAATGGTAAATCCAGTAATTTTTGACAGACCTTCTTTATAGAGAACAAGTTCATGTGATCGAAAACCCTGAATCTCATATTCAAGATTAGTGGATGGATTGATAAATGACTTTCTAAACCTCAATCGGTTTTCATGTGCTATCAAAAGATGCTCATAACCAATTTCAATCCAGTTCAAGACGATTTTGTCATAATTCCCCGGTTCTGTGCTGACAGGCGCGAAAATGGCCAGCGTGTTGTCCCCATCTGCGGCAAGAATGTTATGTGAGAGATTCAGTGCCGAGGGCGATGTGAGAACATACTCTTCCTGCTGAGTCCAACTGCCATCTCCTACAGAATGGTCATTCATAAATGCATAAAGAGTATGGCTTTTGACTTCTCCAACTGTTTCACTATAAGTGAGTCCATGCAGACCGATGGATACCTGTAGATTCTCACTGGACCCGCGAAAAGGGTTAGGCAGAAAGTACTCTACCTCTTTGGTCACACCTGAATTGACTGATTCCCAAAAATAATGATCTCTGGTAATACTGGGCATGTCTGTATCAACTTGACCAAGCCTTTCAAAGCTATTGTCTTCTTCGATGTGGATTCTATCCCAAAAGGTCGTTGGTCTTACTGGGGTTAAATCGACAAGCGCACCTGATTCTTCGACAAATCGGAGCCCATCAGCTCCTCCCCAATCCAGCCAGTACACATTTATATCAGAGAAGGCGTCAAAATACTGGGATGCTCCATCGAAATATTTTTGCTTCCCTATAAAATCAAAATAATCACCAGTATTAAAGATGTCATCACCATGATCAGTTACGTGAATGGCTTGCTCCTCACCCTTTTCACGTAAAGTCAAAGATCGGCTATTGATATCAACATCGGGAAAATCAGCCATCTGCTCGAGGGAATCATAGAAAATGCGGTAAATACCATCAGAGAGAACATAGATTTTGATCTTTCCCTGACCCAATCCGGTTAAGTTTTGAACCAGGACCTGGTTAGTCGGAGCGCTGATGTTATTAAGATAGAGTGCTTCGTTCTTTATGGGGATAGAGTTCTCAATACCTGAACTAATACTGAGAGTAATCTGATCTGGAATCACCCACTGTCCCTCATTACCATTCAAGCTTGCCCCTAAAACATTTACCGCCCATAGTTGATACCCATCTACTTCATTGATGTACTTGAAGCTGATCATATCTTCATTTGAAATCTGCTGGAGGGGCACTTCCAGATCCAAACCCTTCGCCTGTTCAACCTGGGACAAGGAAGCATCAATTGAGGGTACTGATCGGGTATTACCGATATTGAAAGCGATTGTTGGTGGACCATCCAAGGTATAAATCAATTTTGTTTTGACGGGAAACCTGAGGCCATTGTCCAGGATTGTATGGTTCCAACCAGGATACTCAAGACCAAGGGAACTTATGGCAACATCATGCAGTTCAGGAACATCGATAGTCCAGATAATTTCGGTATGAGGGTTTGCATTTCCGGTGGAGCGAGTACGCTGCACCGAATCAGCTGAGAGGAAAGATCCCAGGAGAAGAATCCATAACAACAATCGTTGCATATTAGACAATCAGATTATTTAAAACTTTACGTAGCTGGATTTCATCAATACCACGCTTCATAACTCCGTTATGTACATGGGAAAGTGTGCCCGTTTCCTCAGATACGACAAATATATGTGCATCCGTCTCTTCAGATAGCCCTAATGCTGCGAGGTGTCTCGTTCCAAGCTTCATTCTGGCCCCCTGAGGCTCCTCTGATAGTGGTAGGATACATTTAGCTGCATCGATGACTTCATGGCTTATTATCACGGCCCCATCATGTAAAGGTGAAGTAGGATTAAAAATAGAAACCAGAAGTTCAGCAGAAACCTGGGCATTAATTGATGCTGATTTTTCTTTAATATGCTTAAGACCCACTTCACCTTCCATGACAATCAACATTCCCCACTTACGCTCCTGACAAATCAGAACTGATTCTGTAATTTCGCCAACCATGGCGAGATTTTTCACCCTAAACAGGTAACGGACAAAGGGATTTTGTCCTAGGTATATCAAAATCCGTCTGAGCTCAGGTTGGAATAGGATTACAACAGCTATTACCCATACGGTAGAGAGATTTGACAAGAGCCAGGACATACCGTGTAATTCGGCCCACCGAACTATGACTGATAGGAGTATCAGGATAAGGATACCTGACAGCAATTGAGCTGCGCGGGTCCCTTTGAATATTTTATACAATGAGTACAATACGAACGAAACAGCGAGGACATCTACCACATCATAGACACGCACAGATAGAAAGGCCAGCGAGAATAACTCAAAACGCCAGAAATAGATTGTGACTGCTGTAACCAGCAGTCCGAGGATAATTAGAAGTATATTTTTTTTATCAGACACTATGCAATTTAATCCGAATGTTTTTGAATGGCAGTGAAGATATCAAGAACTTGTCGTGTTTCAGCAACATCATGAACCCTGAATAATCTCACCCCTTGTTGGTAAGCAGAGATAACTGCGGCCAGGGATCCACCAAGACGTTGATCCGGTGTCGAATCGTCGATCATACCAATGAAGGATTTGCGGGAAGCACCCAAAAGTAAGGGTCTGCCCAATTCCTTCAGAACGCCTAGATTCCCCATCAAGACCAAATTATCTGTCAATGTCTTTCCAAAACCAATACCTGGATCGAGAATGATCTGATCCATATCAATACCTGAATTCGTCGCAGCATGAACGCTTTCATTGAAGAAATGTATTACATCCTCTAGAACTTTCCCATACACAGGAGCATGCTGCATCGTTTCAGGTGTACCCAGCATATGCATGAGGATAAAGCCCGCTCGACTTTCCTGCACCAGGGCAAACATGGCAGCATCATTCCTACCGCCGGAAACATCGTTGACGATATGAGCACCGGCTTCCAAAGCGGCACGTGCCACTGCAGCTTTTTGTGTATCAATCGAAATCAACGCCCCTGATTGCGAGGCAAGTTTTTCGATAATAGGAATAACACGGGAAATTTCTTCCTGAGCCGTAACTGGCTTAGAGCCAGGGCGCGTGGATTCTCCCCCTACATCAATGATGGTTGCCCCTGAGCTAAGCATCTCAAGTGCTTTTTCAAGTGCTGTTGAAGGATCTACAAATTTACCACCATCACTAAATGAATCAGGAGTTACATTCAGAATACCCATGATGAGTGGCGTATCTACATGTAACTCCTGACCTTTAATCAACCATTTTTGCCCTATTCCCAATGAGATTCTGTCCTCAGTCATAGGAAATGATTGTAATTTACTCTTTGGGTTCTTCCGAAGCTGGTTCTTCTGAACTCTCACTCCCAGGTACTGGCTTAGCCTTGGCAGGTCTTTTTTTCGCAGGAGCCCTTTTTTTCTTTGCAACTGGTTTCTTCACCTTTTCCTCGACTTTGTCGGTAGTTTGAGGTGGCTCCGGAACCTTAACAGGGGCTGCGGGCTTGGCAACATCACTTGATTCAGTTTTGCTTGTGGGGTTAACCTTTTCAGGGTTTTGCCTGGGATTATCAGAGCGATGTCTCGGATGGTTAGATCGACTTCTTCCCTGTTGATGTTTCCCACTTTTCTGGTGCACAGTAGAATCTTCAAATTTAATCCCCAAGACTCTATCAAGCTGTCGACCGTCAATACTCTCTTTATCCAGAAGCAAATTCGTGATTTTCTCTAATTTATCCTGGTTTTTTGAAATGATGTCTTTGGCTTTTTTATATGCAATGTCAATAATCTTACGAACTTCTGCATCGATCTTTTTTGCCATATCTTCACTAAAGTCACGGTGCATACCCAGGTCCCGACCGATGAAGATTTCTTCCTTCTTTTGCCCGTAAGTCATAGGACCCATTTTTTCGCTCATGCCCCACTCGGTGACCATTTTTCGGGCCAGTGAAGTTGCACGTTCGATATCATTTCCAGCACCAGTTGTCATCTGGTTAAGCACCACTTCCTCAGCAACACGTCCTCCCATGAGGATAGCCAGCATTCCTTCCATGTAATCTCTGGAAAAATTATAGCGATCATCTTCAGGCAATTGGGCTGTCAGCCCCAGAGCACGACCACGAGGTATGATGGTTACTTTGTGAACTGGATCAGTGCCGGTGGTCATTCGGGCAACCAGAGCATGTCCGGCTTCGTGAACAGCTGTGGTTCTTTTTTCCTTTTCATTGATAACCATGCTACGACGTTCAGAACCCATCATGACTTTGTCTTTTGCATGTTCAATATCAACCATTTCTACGCGTTGTTTTCTGTGCTTAGATGCAAGCAGAGCAGCTTCATTGATAAGGTTGGCAAGATCAGCACCAGACATTCCAGGAGTGCCTTTTGCGATGATATCAAGTCGAACATTTTTTGCTAATGGGATATTCTTGGAGTGAACCTTTAAAATGGCTTCACGTCCACGAACATCTGGATTATCTACAGAAATCTGTCTGTCAAAACGTCCAGGTCTCAATAAAGCAGAATCGAGGACATCAGGTCTGTTGGTAGCAGCTAGTAGAATGATATTATCTGTGGTCTCAAAACCATCCATTTCAACCAGAAGAGCATTCAGAGTTTGTTCTCTTTCATCATGACCTCCGCCTAAGCCGGCTCCACGCTGACGGCCCACCGCATCTAACTCATCAATAAAAATGATACAGGGTGCATTTTTCTTGCTCTGCTCAAATAAATCTCGAACACGGCTGGCTCCAACACCAACAAACATTTCCACAAAATCAGCTCCGCTCAAACTAAAGAAAGGAACATCTGCTTCACCTGCAACAGCTCTAGCCAATAAAGTTTTTCCCGTTCCTGGGGGTCCTACCAACAAGGCACCCTTTGGAATCTTACCACCAAGCTTTTGAAATCGATCGGGGTGTTTTAGATATTGGACAATCTCTCTGAGCTCTTCTTTGGCCTCATCACACCCAGCTACATCTCTGAAAGTGGTCTGGGGTTTTTCCTGATCAATGATTTTTGCCCGGCTTTTTCCAAAGGAGAATATGCCCTTTGTTCCACCGCCGCCGGATTGCATCCTGCGCATGAGGAAAAACCAGAAAAAGATGATCAGGAACCAGGGTAATATCTGAAAAAGATAATCAACCCAATCCCGGGTCTCATCCTGAAATTCATAAACAATCCCCATTGCATCCCATTCAGCTGTTACATCACTATCAATGGTTGGCGATAGAACAACCCAAAATTTCTGATAATCTTTGCTGACACCATTAATGACAGTGGTTTCTGGCAATTTGAGAGTTCCATGAAACTGATTTTTCTTTAAAACAGCTGTTTCAATTTTTCCATCGTTAAGCAAGGCTCGATACTCTGTATAACCAAGTTTCTGGATATGCTCTGTATCTGTTTTTAAAATTTGAGCAAAGAAAAACACTGACATGAGAATAGCAACCCACAGAAGTGTTGTCTTCAATCCTTTTTGCCAGTTTTCATTTCCCTCAGTGGGACGAGTAATTTTAATATTGGTGGATTTCTTTTGTGGCTTTGATTCGGGTCTGCGCGTGTTCTTCTGCCTTGAATCCCGATTATCTCTTTTACCTCTATTATCCCTGTTATCCCTATTGTCACGTTGATTACGATTATCGGCCTTATTATAAGGTTTTCTGGGTGATCTACGACGTTGATTAGATTGTCTGTCGTTTCGACGAGGAGAATTATCCTGATTATGAGGAGTTCTCTCCTGATTTTTATTTGATTTATTATCTGCGTTCATTTGTATCCTTTTACAAATTCATATTTAGAGGAAATGCCCAGATCGACGGTAGGTTCCTGAATTTTTGATCTAGATCCAATCCATAGCCCACTAAAAATCGGTCTGCAACTTCAAATCCCACGTACTCAGCCTCAAATTCAAGTTTGAGACATTCCCGTTTAAAAAGCAAGGAAGCGAAAGCGACCGAGTTGGGCTGATTTTCCAATATTCTGTGTTTTAAAAATCTGGCAGTTAGACCGCTATCAATAATATCCTCTACAATGATAACATCACGATCAGTGATGATACAGCTGATATCCTTTAGAAGTCGTACAGTTCCAGATGATTGGGTGCCAGAGTGATATGAAGAGACTTTGATGAAATCAATTTCGCAATCAATTTCGAGCCTTTTAGCAAGATCGGCCAGGAAGAACACAGATCCGTTCAATACACCAATCAAGATTGGAACCCTGCCAGCGTATTCAGTGGATATCTGCTTGGCCAGCTCTTCCACTCTATTTTCGATGACTTCCTGGGAATAGATTTCTTCCAAAACCTGTCCGGTGTACTTCCCCATATTTTCCACTACTCGCGTTTTCATTCAAACGTTCCCTTTTGAAATTGAACCTTTATACAGTGCTTTAACTCATTTTCTTTGACCACATTCGCAGAAACCATCACCGGGTATGCTGTTCTAATGCCAGGTACCCATAAGATTTCACCATCATATTCCATGACAGGGTAAAATGCTTTCAGGAATGGCGCGACGCGTGCGGATTGCAAGATTTGGTTAACGGAAATTGATCTACCTGAGGCATCAACCACCAACCTATCACCGGACTCAATTACTCGAAATGTGTATGCTTCTGGATCATGAACGTACCAGAAATATGACGGGTCTTGTAAATGATTCCCAAGATTTGAAGTGGTATCTTCGATTATAAAAAATGGAAACTTACTGTTGCTGGTGATTGACAACTGTGATTGAGACCAATTATAATCTGATTTCTTATAAAGAATTACCCCTTCTCTATTCCGACAGGCGCTCACCGAGATTGGTAGCTGAATTTCCTTTCCTATGGCTTCGTCTCCAAACAACGATTTCAAGGCTCGAAAATGGCTGGATGAGATTCCCTGAGGCATCAAAGAAATAAATTGAAAAGCTCTGTCAAAAATCGCCTTTTGGATCGGCGAAAAATAGTCGGGGAGCAGACCCATTCCTAATGCTATTTTCGGGACATAATACGTGCTAAACTCTTTTATATCAACATCTTCTATGCTTGTATCTATCAAGGCTTTTAAAGCCTGTCCAGCTTGGATTATGCTCTTAATACAGGCTCTCAGCTCAATATCATAATTATCGATCAATCCAGGAATAATATTGGCTCTGATGTTATTTCTTAAAAAGGTTGTGTCTGTATTTGATTTGTCAGTGCGATACTTGAGCTTTTGATCATCTGAATATTGCATGATCTGTTCACGCGAGAATCCAAGCAAAGGTCGGATGAAACCACTATATCTCTCACTGGTCCCGGTTAATCCTTGAATACCACTCCCTTGGTACAGGTTTATCAGTATGGTTTCAATCTGATCATCCTGGTGTTGACCAGTCGCAACATAGTCATACCCCAGTTCCTCCTTAAGGCCTAGAAATGTAGATCTACGTCTGATACTACCTGCTTCTTCTACGCTCAGAGTGTTTTTTGCAGCATAATTGGCAATGTCTTCAGCAAATACATGTACGGAGTAACCAAGCTTAAATGACATTTCTTCTACAAATTCTCTATCTGCATCACTGTCAGCTCCCCTGAGTTGATGATCAAAATGTACAATACTGATTTGGATTTCTGGAATCTTGCGGAACAAATGTAGGAGAACAGTTGAATCAACGCCACCTGAGCAGCCAATTAATATTTTGAGACCGGGTCTATACCAACTCTGTGATTGGCAATATTCTCTAAATGTTGCGTTGGTTAGCATAATAAAAAACGACCCTACTTAGTAAATAGAGTCGCTTTATCTTCATTAATATTTTGAAAGATGATTATACCTCATCAAAGAACCAATCAGATAGAGATTGAATCTTCTGTTCATATGAATTTGGATACATAAACCATGTGGCTGCTGAGATCGAACTTAGCAGTGAATTTCCATCCTGGGGAGTGAAACAAAATCCGACCAATTCTTTACCACCGTCAATCAGTTGAAGACTTGGAATAGAAATAACCATCTGATTCAAGATACGGCCATAGTGACCATGATCTCTACCAAATGAAAATACCTGTGATGAAAGTTTCTTCTCAGTTATTGCCACCAATGGATTGTTTTCAAAGATTTCCATCACCTCAGTCATTGTCAGGGGTTCTTTCATCTTCAGATTGAAATGAACAATATGCATGTATTGCGTGTTCAGTTTCATGGCTGATGAAAATATATTGAGATCATATCCCAGTGTTTTAAATAGATTTGCTGCATCTTTTGCGTGATGCGTACCGTAGCGGTCTGAGGAATGATGACCGACTTCAGGGGCAGGAATAAAATCGTTGGCCTGACTTAAATCATTGGCTCTACGAATCATCACAAAACGTCCATCCAGGAGGTTATCAGGATCTCCATTGTGGATACCAATGGTTTTCACAAGAGAAGAAAGGTTGTGCGTATTACACGAGACGACTTGTAAAAACCGATCTTCTCCATGAATCAGAGCTTCATCATTAATTCCGCGTGCATATGGTTTACCGAAACCAGTTTCGCTTCCTTGAGCAATGAACCCCAAAGTGTTATGATCATAATTATGATAGTAATTGACCTTGTTTTTATGACCCACTCCCTTAGGAGTACAATCTATAACCACACAGGCTCTGTCAATTGCTTCAACTGTGGAAAATGCAGGTGATAATCCTATATCCTTAAAACCTTCAAATGCCTCTTGGTCAGTCACCAAACGAGCTCCTCGCTTAAGTAAGCGTAAGACCTTGGCATGCTCACTCTTCAGGGGTGTGCGTTTGTGAAAGGTGATTTCATCGATTCCGAGATCGGATTTATAATCAGAAAGTAGTCCAATTAATGGCTCTCCAATTGTGCCCGTACCTACAACGTGTACAATTTTCTTAGTCATCTCGTCTATCCCCTATTTCTTTTGGTCGATGAGCTCTTTAAGGAGTATCATTTCCTGGTTCAAATGATCTACTTTTTTATTCATATACCAGATAAAACCAAAAATTCCCAACCAGATAAAGCCATACGCCAGGAATAGATAAACAAAGGCATCCATTTATAGAATCTCCATTTCTTTGAACTGCTTATTTATGGTGTCCTCCAGCGCTAATAACTGATAGCGTTTGCGAATCAAGTACACATATAGCAGTGTAAATGTTGCCAACGAGAACATAAATGCGAAAAACATAGGTGCTGCTAGACTTCCCTCACTACTGGCCATCACTGCTTTGGGATGTTGTGTTTCCCACCAGCGAATTGAATAGTAAACAATAGGTACATCAATAAAACCGATAATTCCTACAACTGCAGACAGATTAGCGCGTTTGCTACCATCGGGCAAATAGCGGCGCAACATGAGGAAGGCCACATAGATAAGCCACAGGATCAAGGAAGACGTCAAACGTACATCCCAGGTCCACCAAATGCCCCAAACGGGTTTTGCCCAGATAGGACCAGTTATCAAAACTAGCGAGATGAACAACACACCTATTTCAGCTGAAGCAACTGAGATGAGTTCATATTTGCGGTCACGCGTGACCAGGTAAGCTACACTACCACAAAATACTACAAAGAAGGCCATAAATCCCAGCCAGGCACTGGGGACATGGAAATAGAATATCCTCTGTGCAATTTGTTCTGCGGGGTTTGATGCTTTGATTTGAGGTACCCATTGGAAGATTAAATAAATGCTTACCAAAAAAGCGATGAGCAGAATAATGAGTAATATTTTATCAATTTTGGATCTCATGGATGGCCTTTAATTATTTTGTCTGAGTTTATTCATCCTAATCTTCCAGGATGAAATCAAAGAGCATATAGGATAACGTGAAAAATATGACATCAAATGCCCCCACCCTTACAAGAAGTGGGTAACAGGCTTCAGTCATTTCACCACTTAAGACCATGCCTGTCAAGGTTACTGACCAAATGATGATAGGCGAAACCAGGGGCCACAACAATAAGGATAATAGGATCTGTTGATTTCTGGTGTGGACTGCTACAGCAGAGAGGATCGTTCCCAGGCTAGTAAACCCAATGGTCCCAGCCAGTAAAACCGGAATAAGCATGAACATCCCAAGGGAAAGCTGCAAATCATAAAAGATGATAAATATTGGAAAAATCAAAGCCTCGAACATGAGCATGATTATGGTGACACTCAAAAATTTGCCCACATATATTTGCCCACCATCTACAGGCATGAGAGCCATGGCCCGCAGATTTCCGTTTTCTTTTTCCATTGAAAAAGATTGATTCAGACCAAACATTCCTGAGAATACAAAAGCCACCCAGAGCAATCCAGGAGCAATTTCCAGCATAACTAATCTGGAAACTTCAAACGTAAAATTAAAAATAACAAAAATTAGCAACGAGAAAATCCACATTGCGAGAATACTCTCTTTGGATCTGAACTCCATGCGCAGATCTTTTTTCAGAATTGAAAATGCTGTGCTCATCATGAGACGCCTTCCTCAACTTCTGAGCTGAAAAATGCTTGTCGGATTTTATCAGGATTTGTATCCACGATCAATCCGTCCTTTACGATTTTATGCTTTGAAATAACAAGATATCGATCGGATAATGCTGTTGCGGTATGGAGGTCATGCGTGGTCAGAAGAATGGTGCGACCCATTTCCTTCTGCCTCTTTAATAAGGTGATCAACATTCCGATCGCATGTTGATCCAGCCCTGTGAATGGTTCATCCAGAAGCAATAAAGATGGTTCATGGAGTAAAGCTCTGGCAATGGTCAAGCGTTGGGTCATGCCCCTGCTATAGGTCGCAACCAGATCGAAGCGCCGATGAGTAAGTTCAACATCCTTCAACACCGTCTCAATACGCTCCTGCGCATCAGGAACACTATAGATGCGACTATAGTATTCAAGATTTTCGAGGGCGGTTAGATTACCGTACAGGAACATTTCATGGGATATTACAGCCAACTTGGCTTTATTCTCACGATCGCTGGGATTTGTGCCAAAAAGTTGAACAGTCCCCTCACTGGGTCTTGACACTCCGCTGATAATGTTCAGGAGTGTAGTTTTTCCGGCTCCATTGCGTCCTAGGATGCTGACAAACTCCCCAGGTTGAACAGAGAATGTCACATCACGTAAGGCAATGATGCGTCCAAAATCTTTGGAAACACCTGAAACTTCTAGAGCAGGCACGCTCAAATTATTTAATCCGATCCAGGGTTTTATATACTGAGACTAGACGATATAGGATTCGATCCTTTTCATCTTTACCTGATGAGGCTTCATCAAGTTTTGCATACTGCTTCAAAAGATCAGATTTCTGCCTTTTTAGCATCTCCACAGATTCTTGCTTTAAATCTTCACTTTGCTGAGTTACGGAAACAAAGAGCGAAATCAGAATTGCCATGATCAAAACACCGGCAATAGTCAGCTCTACATTTGTATCAATCCGATTCTCAATAACAATCTTGCCTGTATTTTGCTGGTGTTGTTCGTGTTCACTCGGATCCGACTCGGACATGCCTTTCCCTGATATCTGAAATTCTAACATGGTTCCAGCCTTGACCTTTTCAAGAGCGTATATTGCCAAACCATTTTCATTGTCTGTCCCCTCGCGAGAGAGTCCTGGTGCAGAAATATTAAGATCTATGGGCATGGCATAAACATGAAAATGATCGATATCATAGCCCACCAGCTCCGTAAGCACAGTGGTGTTAGGATCATAGGCAGTATAGTACGCCATATCAATCTCTGACACACCTGGTTTGATAGGATTTGGCAGCACCTGACCATTATCAGTATCAATGGGGGCTGTTTTTACAGGCATAGTACCTGATTTAAATGTCAAATATTCAAGCTCAGTAATATTTTTTGGGATATGAAGATTGGCCACACCGGGAGTGCCAGCGAAAGTCACAGGTGGTGAAGATACATTCTCGAGAATAATTCGTTTTTGAATATATAGCTTATCCTCAAAGCCATAAATCACAAAAAATGGAACAGAGGCATTAAGATCATGAACAGTTTCACTTGACTCATAAACAGTAATTGAGGTTTCCCAGGCTGTGACACCTGGTGTGGGGACAAACATGGCGGAATAGCTTACTCCGCCTAGGGTTGCCCGAATCAGATATTGAGCCTGTCCAGTGGATGCAAGCTCACTAAAAGTCGTCGATTTCACAACATCAGTGGCAGAAGCAATTTCCACCATTCCTGCGGCCAAATCCAAAAGCGCCACACGATCAGCATTGCCAGATTCATTCGATGTGCCATTAATGATATTGACACGTAAATCACCTGCATAGTTGAGGCTCACTAAAAGTTGGAAAATCAGGAGGTGCTTCAGAAATTGAGGTTTCATGACATCTCCTTTCCACATTTCATGCAGAATTTTGCTTCAGGAAGGTTCTCTGTTCCACATTCAATACAAAAGACCTTTGAGCGATTCTTATTTTTCTTTTTGGTCTTCCTCTTTTTACCAAGATTGCTGATATCATTTTCTATACGATCCATGAATGCACTGGATTTTTGGCTTTCCAGCTTTTCAATAACTCGACCGGCCTCACTTAGAAATGCCTGACGGATATGCTTGAAATCCTTTTCACTCAGACGTCCCATGGCAAAATCAAATTCGAGATCAGCTATATTTCCGTAAACTCGCTTTTTCTTGTCAGCTAGTTCATCGGCTTCCATATAAAGCGAGACCCAGGTACTATCCTTTTTGAATAGAGGTAAAATAATCCAGATGAGAAAAGCAATGCCTGTTGTGTATGCGAGAAAACTCATTATTTGTCTCCTGCTTTATTTTCACGCAGATTGGGCAACATTGCAAACAAGGTTCCGATACCCATGATAAAAGCACCTATCCAAACCATATTTACAAGTGGATTCCTATAAACCTGAACAATGACTTTAGTCCCATCATTGCTCATTCCTGAGAGAACAGCATATATATCCTCTCGTAATGTGGAATAGATGTCAACTTCCGTCGAGGGCTGCTCGGATGCGAAGTAATATCGTTTTTCTGGCGATATGGTACTTATGAGTCGATCATTTCTGAACATTTCCAACTCTAAAGTCTGGGAAGAGTAGTTCTCAGTCTGGGCTTCAGTAATCTGAATAGCATTGAAGGTATAAGGACCCAAATTGAAGGAGTCTCCCTCACCCACTTCTGCTCTGGTCTCTGAGTTGAAAGCGTTGCCAGTAAAACCTACAAACATGACAACCATAGCTGCGTGTATCAGATAACCACCATATCTACGCGTATTCTTCCTGGAGAGCATATACATTGCCAATAGAAAATTCTCACCAGAATTTTTACGTCGAATATTTGCACCTTTTACGAATTCTACCAGAATGGTCCACATTACAAAGAATGAGATCGCGAAAGAGCCCAATGCCCAGCCATCATGTATACCAAATGCATACAGGGCCATTATAAATATGATGCTACCCAGTATAGGCCAGCCAAAACTACGTTTCAAGGTTTCTACTGATGTGTGTCGCCAGGCCAAGAGAGGCCCGGCTCCTGTCAATAGAAGGAGTGCCAGACCGATGGGAATCATGATATTATTGAACCAAGGAGGGCCAACGGTAATCTGATCTCCAGTGAAAAGTTCACTGATAACTGGAAACATGGTGCCCCACAATACAGCTATGGTGGCCAACAAGAAGAGTAAATTATTAAAGAGAAATCCACTTTCCCTGGAAACCAGAGATTCCATCTCTTCATCCGGTTTCAAATCTTTACGACGATATAGAAGCAGGGTCACGCTGAAAATAATACCCATACTTAGAAAGATTGCAAATGCTGGTCCCAGACCGGAATTTGCAAAAGCATGCACGGAACTCACGATGCCGCTACGTGTCAGGAATGTACCAAATATTGCCAGTAAATAGGTGGCAATAACCAGGGCCATATTCCAGATCTTCAACATACCCTTACGCTCTTGAATCATAACAGAATGCAAGTAAGCAGTGGATGTCAACCAGGGTAGCAAGGAAGCATTTTCCACAGGATCCCAGGCCCAGTATCCACCCCAACCCAGTTCAACATAAGCCCATTTACCGCCCAATATGATGCCTACGGCAAGAAAACCCCAGGTAGTTAGAGCCCAGCGTCTGGTGGTGTGAATCCACTCTGTACCAAGTTTCCCTGTAATCAGCGCGGCAATCGCGAATGCAAAAGGGACTACTGAACCAACGTATCCAATGAACAGAACAGGTGGATGGATCACCATGGCAGGATGCTGGAGCAAGGGATTTAATCCATGTCCATCACGAGCCGTAAATTCTTGTAGAGTATTCCCAACTTCTTGATAAAGTGTCTGAAATGGATTTGAAATAAATACACTCAGGATTGAGAAGAATACCATTGTGGATCCCATGACAAACAGAACATATGGCATGAGATCATTATTTTTGTGCCGATGCTGGTAAGCAACGATAGCTATGAAAATGGTTACAATCCATGTCCACAGTAATAGTGATCCGTTATGACCAGCCCACAGAGCCACGATTTTATAAAATAATGGTAAGGCAAAGTTGGTATTAGAAGCAACATATTCGATTGAAAAGTCACTGGTAACCAACAGATACTCCAAAGCAAGTACAGCGAGTGTTGTTACTGCAAATGCTGCATAGGCGCCTCTTCTGGCAGCCTCTAATAGCCCTCTACGCTTTGTAATCCCAGCTGCTAATGCAGTTAGTGCGGTAAACACGCTTACCGGGAATAGAAAAAATAAAAGAATGTTTCCTAAATCAGCCATATAATTGAATCCTAACTATGTCTCTATTTTTATATCTCAGGGGAAGAATAATCAGCTTCATACTTTGAAGCACATTTTGCCTGGATGCGTTCAGCATGGAAAATACCATCTTTTTGAAGTTTACCCGAAACAATAACTTCAGCATCCATCTCATTATTGAAAGTGTCTGGAATCGGGTCTTTGCCTATGTAATGAATGCTCAATTCTGAATTTCCTTCAGTGATAACAAAATCGAGATCCAAATTATTTCTGATAATACTACCTTTTTTTAAATCTCCATTCACTTTCAGCGTCATGGCATATGCTCGTGAGCCTAATAATTGAACTTCACTTACACTCTTTGAGTAAGACATGGTGGTATCTTCTTGCATGCCTTGAATTGCCAGCACAATCACTGCAGCAATAATTACTAAAGAGCCGATCACAAATTTAAGTTTATTGTTATTCAAGGGATGTAACTCCTATTTATGATTTAAACATATTCATAATTTTGTCCTTTAGAGATAATATCCCGGGTTCGAGATGTACGGGATATACCTCCACAGGTTCACCATTAAGAATCTTTCCAGGGTTGATCTTGAGCAGTAAATCAGCATACTCGACATCGTATCTCTCTGATATCCAGTCATATCCAGGTTTTGCATAAAGCGCCCTGGAATCGATATTGTGACTATCACTTCCAACAAGATGCACTGCATCTCTTTCAAGTAAAAAATTGGCAAGCGCCTCTGAGCTTGGACCAAGTTTACCCAGAAATGAACCAATATCCAATTGAGTGGGACAACCCATATTAATCAGTTCCTCCAACATTTTTGGATCTCGCTGCCAGGGTTTGATACGTTCGGGATGAGCAATGATTGGGGTAATACCCTTGCGTGTAATATCGTAGATAATTCGTTCAATGTTGTTTGGAACGGAATGAAAGGCAAATTCAAGCAGTAAGTATTTGCCACCAATAAGGACATCAAGTTCTTCAAGAATGATGGGCAACATATCTTGATAGCGTACTTCGGCGGCGACTGTAATCTCCACTGGAAGTTCGTGTGTTTCAATGAGCTCCCTGATAGTACGTTTGCCCGCTTCAATCTTAGCTTTCCACTCTCCAGTCCCCTTGATGATGTCAACTTCGTATAGGTGAGGAGTCAAAACAAGATGCTCAACCCCCTGCCTCACTGCCTCTTTTAGCATAGATAGTGCCACAACATTATTTTTGGCACCATCATCTACTGCTGGAAGCATATGATTATGAATATCAATCATTTCTAAGTCATGATCCTACTAAAATACCGGGGTTTCAGTATAGGTTCCGTAGACAACTTTCATGGCATCAACCATCTCTCCAAGCGTGGCAGACTGGCGTACAGCTTCAAGCAGCGGCGGCATGACGTTCTTTCCAGACTCGCAGGCCTGTGTAAGTTTTGCAAGAGCTACATCTGTATCGGTCTGTGTTCTTGAATTTCGTAGTGCTTTAACCCTAGAGACCTGATTTGCCTCAACTGATTTATCAATTATGAGAACTGGGATATCAATTGTCTCATTTTCACGAATAAATCCATTCACACCAACGATAATACGCTTTTTCTCATCGTATTTGCGAGCAACATCATAAGCCGCTTTGCCAATCTCGCGTTGGAAGTAACCCACTTCTATGGCTGCGACGACACCACCCAATTCATCGATAGTTTCAAAATATTTTTCAGCTTCAGATTCCATTTTATCAGTCATGGCTTCCACATAATATGAACCACCCAAAGGGTCTATGGTGGATCCAACACCAGTTTCATAGGCGATTACCTGTTGAGTCCTCAGAGCAATCTCGACACTTTTCTCAGTGGGCAAGGCCAGAACTTCATCCATTGAGTTGGTATGCAGAGACTGAGTACCGCCCAACACTCCAGCCAGGGCCTCGTAGGCGGTTCTGACGATGTTGTTTTCAGGTTGCGGGGCTGTAAGGCTATGACCTGCTGTCTGCGTGTGAAAACGGAGCATCCAGGAGCGGGGATCCTTGGCTCCATACTTTTCCTTCATACGCTTGGCGTAAATGCGTCTGGCCGCACGAAATTTTCCAATCTCTTCAAAGAAATCAATATGCGAGTTAAAAAAGAAACTCAGTCGCCGGGCAAATTTATCCACATCCAGACCTCGTTCAATTGCTGCCTCAACATAGGCGAAACCATCGGCTAGGGTAAATGCGAGCTCCTGTGCAGCCGTTGAGCCTGCTTCCCGAATATGATAGCCTGATATGGATATCGTGTTGTAGGCAGGCATAAAATCAGTACACCATTCAATCATATCCGTGATGATATGCATGGATGGTTCAGGTGGAAAAATGAATTCCTTTTGAGCAATGTATTCTTTGAGAATGTCGTTCTGCAATGTACCATGCAGTTTATCCGCTGAAACGCCCTGTCTTTCCCCTACTACTACATACATGGCAAGGAGAATTATGGCAGGACCGTTAATGGTCATTGAAGTGGATACTTGGTCAAGGGGAATTCCATCAAATAGGGTCATCATATCATCAATTGAATTGATGGACACACCACAATGACCAACTTCACCTAGTGAAAGAGAATGATCGGAGTCATAACCCATAAGCGTGGGCATATCAAAGGCCACGCTGAGACCAGTCTGGCCTTGTTCCAGCAGAAACTTGAACCGTTTGTTGGTATCTTCAGGGCTTCCAAATCCGGCAAACTGCCTCATGGTCCATAAACGACCACGATACATATTGGAGTGAACTCCTCTTGTAAAAGGATATTCACCTGGAAATCCCAATTTTTCCATGTATTGATCTAAATCCTGATTATCCACATCTGGGAGATACAGTAAATCATTTGATAATCCAGAAACCGTATCATAGTCATATTCTCGCTCTTTTGTATCAGCGACTTTCTGCTTCCAGCGTTTCAGACTATCTTGGTAGGATTGATCTGGCATAGTTAAACCCACTCCTGATATTTATTTATTCAATTTAAAAACTGCAGCAGCGATTTCTTCAGACGTCAACTTCACTTCTGCTAATAATTGTGCCCGTGAACCATGGGTAACAAATCTATCTGGTAGAGTGTGTGAATGTATCTTGGCGCAATTTTCAACAGGTTCTGCAAAAGCTTTTATTGTCTGTGCAAGGCTGCCGGGGTAATTATTCTCTTCAACAACCAGGATATGCTTGTTTGATTTCATAAGTGACAGAAGCAGCTCTTCATCAAAGGGCTTGATAAACTTGGCATCGACGTAGCTGGTGTTAACCCCTTCTGCTGAAAGTATTTTAACCGCTTTTTCAACCACTGGATTCATCGAGCCTACTGCAATAATGGCGATATCCTGACCCTCTGATAGTGTCTCCCATTTACCTATTTCAACGGCCTTGCTCTTAATCGATTTCCTATTTTTTACCGAAGTGGCTTTAGGATAACGGATAAAGAATGGACCATCCTCATGTTCCAGGGCTGTCTGCATGATATGACGCAGTTCTTCACCATTGCGAGGAGCAGCAACGATAGCTCCAGGGATACTGGAGAGGTAGGATAAATCCAACACACCATGATGTGTGGGACCGTCCTCACCAACCAATCCAGCCCGATCCAGCATAAATATAACAGGTATTTTTTGTACAGCTATGTCATGCACCAGCATGTCATATGCACGCTGCAAAAATGTGGAATAGATAGCCACAAATGGTTTCAAACCACGTGAAGCGAGGGCGGCAGCAAAAGTTACAGCATGCCCCTCAGCGATACCTACATCGTAAAAGCGATCGGGATATTTATCAGCAAAACCAGATAATCCTGTACCATCTGGCATGGCAGCTGTAATTGCTACTATTCGCTTATCCTTTTTAGCCAACGCACTGAGCTCATCTCCAAATACATTCAAAAAGGGAGGTGCTTCCTTCTTTGCAACTGCTTGACCCGGCTTGGCAGCAGGACCGATACCATGGAATTTGGCAGGATTTTCTTCAGCTTGTGCAAAACCGAGCCCCTTTTTAGTTATAATGTGTAGCAGAATAGGGGTACTTATATCCTTGATATTTTCCATAGTGGATATCAATAGTGGTAAATCATTACCATCAATAGGTCCGAAATAGCGAATCCCCATTTCGTCAAATATGACACCAGGCACCAATAGATTCTTGAGACTCTCCTCTACCTTTTTCATACCGGTCCGAATAGCTTTCTTACCGATTGGGAGCTTACCGGTAACATTCCAAAGCTCGTCCCTGACACGATTGTAAAGCGGGTTGGTAGTAATCTTTGATAAATATTTTGACATTGCACCAACATTTGGCGAAATGGACATTTCATTATCGTTTAGGATGATCATCATCCGGGTTCTTAGCATCCCCAGATTGTTCAATCCCTCAAATGACAGCCCACCAGTCAATGCTCCATCCCCAATAATAGAGATAACCTGATGATCCTCACCTTTCAAATCTCGAGCGATGGCAAAACCAACACCGGCTGAAATAGATGTAGATGCATGCCCGGCGCCATAGACGTCGTGTTCACTCTCCTCAGGCTTACAAAAGCCGCTAATACCACCATATTGACGTATTGTTTTTAACTTTTCTCGACGCCCAGTTAAAATTTTATGGGCATAGGCCTGATGACCAACATCCCAGATAATTTTGTCTTGAGGTGAGTTAAATACTTTATGCAGAGCAACAGAAAGTTCCACAACACCCAGAGTTGGGGCTAAATGACCACCTGTTTCTGAAACAACTTCAATAGTATAATCCCGGATTTCTTGACATAGCTCAATTAATTCAGATTCAGCTAAAACTTTAAGATCATCTGGGGAATCTATGGTTTTTAAAAATTTATATTTATCCGACATGGATAGTCTACCTCGAATTTAAAACGATTTCATCCACAAAATACTTATGGATACCTGAGTCTTCAGTTAATTCAGGATGAAAGGATGCAACCAGTACATTGTCTTGTCTCATGAGTACAGGGTCAGCTCCAAATACAGCCAATGACATAACGCTTGGTTTGATTTCTCGAAATTTGGGTGCACGAATAAAAATCGCATGAAAATCATGATCTATGATGCTGGGGATCACCAGTGAAGTACTAAATGATTCAATTTGACGACCATAAGCATTTCGCTCAGCTTTGTAATCAATTTTGTTAAAACAGCGAACTCTCTCATCGTCAACTTGTTGACCCAATAGAATTGCACCGGCGCAAGTGCCAAAAACAGGCATTGTCTCCAGGACTTCATTCATTGGCTCCCACAGACCTTCCTCCTCAAGGAGTAGCGTCATGGTTGTAGATTCACCCCCAGGTAGAATCAAAGCATCAATAAGCTTCAAGTCCCCAGGTTCCCGTACAGCTCGACTTTTAATACCGAGTTTTCCCATGGCGAAGGCATGTTTGGCAAAGCTGCCCTGTAGTGCTACAACGCCTATGGTTAATTCGTCATATTCTGGTCGAACAGTCAAAATATCTCCCTACCAGCCTCTATCTTGCATTCTGTCTTCAGGATTTATTTCTAACATATCAAGACCCTTCATGGCTTTTCCAAGACCATCAGAGATCTCAGCCAGTTTTTCAGGTTTATCATAGAAAGTAGCGGCCTGAACAATGGCTTTGGCCATGGCTTCAGAATCTTCAGATTTGAAAATTCCTGATCCCACAAAAATAGTTTCCGCTCCCAGTTGCATCATAAGGGATGCATCAGCTGGGGTGGCGATTCCGCCGGCTGAAAAATTTGGAACAGGAAGTTTACCTGTCTTGGCCACCTGAGCAACCAGATGAAAGGGAGCTCCCATGTTTTTTGCTGCAGCCATGAGTTCATCAGTTCGTAATGTACTCAAATTGGCCATTTCAGTTGTGATGGTACGCATGTGGCGTACTGCTTCAACAATATTTCCGGTGCCTGGCTCCCCTTTTGTTCTAATAAGGGCAGCGCCCTCACCAATTCGTCGTAGGGCTTCGGCCAAATTGGTCGCACCACAGACAAAGGGTGTTTTGAAATCATGTTTCCAGATATGATTGGCCTCATCGGCAGGCGTTAACACTTCGCTCTCGTCGATATAGTCGATCTCCAGGGCTTCAAGAATCTGAGCCTCAGCAAAGTGACCGATTCGACATTTAGCCATTACCGGTATTGAAACAGTTTTCTGAATTTCTTTGATCATCCTCGGATCTGAAGCTCTGGCAATGCCACCATCCTTACGAATATCAGCTGGAATTCGTTCCAGGGCCATCACTGCAACGGCACCAGCCTGTTCGGCGATTTCAGCCTGTTGTGGTGTAGTTACATCCATAATAACTCCACCTTTGAGCATTTCAGCTAATCCTGTTTTTACTTCGAACAGCTCATTTGTCATTTTCGTTGTCTCCAGAAACTTATTATATCAATATTTACACACGTGATTTCACGTGTAAGTTACTTAAATGTTCAACGACTTCTTGGATAAGATCATCTGGTGAGGAAGCACCAGCAGAGACGCCTGCTGATTCAGCTTCATCAAACCAGCTTTCTTTTATATCAGATGCACTTTCAACCATATATGAGTGTGGATTCAATCCCAGTGAAACTTCATGCAGTCTTTTTGTATTGGCACTGGTAAAAGAACCAACGATGATCATCACATCTGAAATAGGCGCTAACTCTTTAATTTGGCCCTGATTTCTCCTGGTTGGAAAGCAAACCGTATTGACGAATCTTAAATCAAATATTTTCATGGAAAGAATGCCGATTATTTCCTGAACATTCTCTATCATCTGAGTGGATTGAGAGACAATACCAGCCTTCTTTATGCGTGGTAAAGCTTCTGCCTCTGCAATTGAGGCTATGATAATTGCTTCACGAACCTGAGCTCGTATGGCTATGACCTCATCATGACCATGATCACCAATTATGATCAATTTTCTAGCTTCGTCGTTCAGTTTTTTAATCTCATTATGGATCTCATGCACTAAGGGGCAAGTCGCATCAACTATGGCCAAATCTTTCCTACCAGCTTCTTCCCATAACTCGGGAGTCGTTCCATGAGCTCTAAACAGAACCGGTGCATCCGTGACATCATCGAGAGAATCAACAACCCTAACATTTTCTTTAGTCAGATCGTTTACAACACGTTCATTGTGAACGATATCCCCAAGCATATAAACTTTGCCATGCTCCCTGGCAATCTCCCGAGCTTTTTCAATGGCGTCCCTTACGCCAAAGCAAAATCCGGCATCTTTAGCAACTCTAATTTTCAGATGGTCAGACATTCCCATCCCACGCTTTGATTGCTTCTAGAGTCTTCTTAACCACCGACTCTGCAGCATTTTCAAGGGTTCCTTCAACATGGCATCCAGCCGCAAAAGCATGACCTCCGCCACCAAAGAATTGTGCAACTGTATTTATCGGTATCTTTCCTTTTGATCTGAAGCTCACATCAACTTTTTCACCTGACATCTGGGTGATTGAAATGCCAACTTCAACTCCTCTAATGGATCGTATGAAATCTGATAGAGAATTCATATCATCTGGGACAGCACCTAATGGTCGGATATCTTCAAAATTGATAACGGACCAGGCTAACCTGCCACCACATTCGTATCTCAATTCGCTAAGCAGTCTCTGGATAACCTGGAGTCTACCCGGCGTGTTTAAATCTTCATAAAGATAAACATATAGCTCATACGGCTTGACACCTGCAGCAACCAGATTGGCTGCCGCCATCAAGGTCTCTGGATCTGTGTTATTAAATCTAAAATTACCCGTATCGCTCATCATAGCGGAATAAAGAGGCACTGCAATATCCAGGTGGGAATTTGCCGTATCATCCATGGAGTTCAAAAGATCATAGATGAGAATACCTGTGGAACTGGCCGTTGGAATATCATACTGAATATCAAATTGAGATTTATCACCTGGATGGTGGTCAATACTCACTTTTGGAATATCTATCGATTGAAGATCCACACCGATTTCCAATAAACGATCATAATGACCGATATCAAAAGCAATAAACACATCCGAGTCGGCTATGAGATCTGCATGCAGTGAAGCATCGTACACTTCAATCTCATTATTTATCGGTAAAAATTCGAGGTTGACCCTTAAAGGGGACGGATTCAGAATATGCACCGTCTTTCCAAGGGATGTTAGATACCTTGCGAGGCCGAGTTCGGACCCCACTCCATCTGCATCAGGTTGAACATGTGTGGAGAAGATAAATTTGTCATTCTCCAGAAGCAAAGTCTGTAAGACTTCCCAGTTCCTATGCTTCACAGTTTGATCAATACTCATTTATGTAAAAATACCTCTAAACAATAACTTCATTTTGCTTCATCGAATTACGTTCGAATCCGAAACATTGAATATATTCGTTAACCTACCAGATACAAACTATTCAACAATCAGATCGATAAAATCCAGCCGCTTGAAATTGAAAAATTTAAGTACGTGTAATGTAATGGGTATCGTGATGGAAAGAGTTGAGTTGTAGCGCCATTCAATGAGCGTCACCAATGCTTGTAATTAGAATTTACAATTTGATTCTGGACTGTAATTTAGCTTAAAGAATGGCGTTCCTGCCTCGGAGCCCGGCCCATCAATTCCTCTACAGCAATACGAGGATCTTTTTCTTCAAACAGGACCTGAAATATTTGTTCTGAGATGGGCATCTCAACTCCTGTTTTTGCAATAAGCTGATGTACTGATCTCGACGTGTTGATGCCCTCAGCGACCATCTTCATTTCTTCTAGAATTTCCTTCAGTTTGCGACCTTTGCCCAGTTCAAAACCAACATGTCTGTTGCGACTATGTGCGCTGAGACATGTAACAATAAGATCACCCATTCCACTCAGCCCTGCAAAAGTTTGTTCCTGCGCACCCAAAAATACACCAAGGCGAGTCATTTCGAAGAGACCCCGAGTCAGTAAGGCTGCCAATGTATTATCCCCATACCCCATCCCAGTCAGGATACCCGCTGCAATTGCTATGACATTCTTCAAAGATCCACCGTACTCCACACCAAGAATATCTACGTTGGTGTAAACCCTCAGTGTGTCAGACATAAATGCTTTTTGTACGATCTTTCCGGAAACTTCATCTGGACAAGCTGCCACAATGGTTGATGGCATTTCTTTAACAACTTCTTCGGCATGTGTTGGTCCATATAAAGTGGATATGTTAGTTACTGGATGATTTGGAAGCGCATGGGCAATAACCTGGCTCATGGTTCTTAAGGAATCGTTCTCAATTCCCTTGGCCACATTCACTATGATTGACTCTGTACTAATAATATTGGACAATGTAGCAAGTGTCATTCCAACAGTATGTGAAGGGATGGCAATCAGAATGATGTCTTTATCACGAACACATTTTTCCATATCCATGGTGAAGTTCAGTTCAGATGGTAAAACCACCCCTGGCAGATAATCAGGAAGTTCTCGTGTATCCTGTGCCTGTTTGAAATCTTTTTCAAGATAAAACCAGACATCTACATCATGCCCATTTTTAAGTAAATGAATTGCCAGAGTCATGCCCCAGCTACCGGATCCAACCACTGCAATTTTCATTTACCTCGTCCTCTTCTAATATAAAGAGCCCCTGATCAGACAGGAGCTCTTCAATATTTATATCACATCTATTCTAATCGTACAAGGCGTCAATCTTCGCTTTATAGCGTTCTTCAACAACCCGTTTTTTGATTTTCAGTGTGGGTGTGAGTGTGCCATCTTCAACACTGAACTCTTTGGGAAGTATAATTGCTTCCTTAACTGCTTCATATCCGCTGAATTTTTGCATAACTCCAGCGACTTCAGTCATGAGCATTTCATATACCTTGGGATTATCGCAAAGCGCTTCAGGAGTTACGTCCGTAATCTCGTTCTCCGTGGCCCATTCACCTAATTCCACAAAGTTAGGAACGAGAATCGCGGAGACAAATTTCCTACGATCACCGTGGACCAGTGCTTGCTCAAAGTATTTGTTCAGTATGAGAGCACCCTCAATTGGAGCAGGCGCAATATTTTTACCACCAGCTGTAACAATAATGTTCTTTTTACGGTCAGTGATTCTCAAATATCCATCATCAAGAATACCAATATCGCCCGTATGGAACCAACCCTCTTCATTAATTGCTTCCCTGGTGCCTGCTTCGTCCTTGTAGTAACCCTTCATGATATGAGGACCACGAGACAATATTTCACCATCATCGGCAATTTTTACTTCAACTCCATCAACAGTTGGACCCACGGTACCAAAGCGAAAATCATGGGGTGGATTCAAAGTGATAACTGGAGAAGTCTCTGAAAGACCGTAGCCTTCAAGAATGGTAATACCGGCAGCATCAAAGAATTTACCGATATCAGCTGAAAGCGGTGCGCCACCGCTGGCAAACAATTTAAATTGAGTGCCTAACAAAGCCTGAACCTTTCCAAAGACCAGTTTGTCAGCCCGTTTTTTCTTCTTGGCAAGTTTTGGGGAGATAGTGCCAGCGTTTCGCGCTTCAACATATTCAAATCCTGTTTTGACGGCCCAACCAGCTATTTTACGTTTGATAAATGAACCAGCAGCAAATTTGGCCTGAACACCTGCATACATTTTTTCATATAAGCGGGGTACAGACATAGCTACAGTAGGATTCACTTCAGACAAGTTGGCAATCACCTGTTCCATAGATTCAGCATAGGTAATATTTGCTCCAACATGAGTACCAACATAATCCCCTAGCCTCTCAAAACTGTGACTCAACGGTAGAAAGGATAAAAACTTATCTTCACTACTTATATTCAGTCGTGCATTGGATGCCAGAATATTGCTTACAAGGTTGCTATGGGTAAGCATAACACCCTTTGGGTTCCCAGTAGTACCACTGGTATAGATAAGTGTTAAAATATCGTCAGGTTTCACGCTAAGTGCCTGAGCTTCATAGTCATATGCTCCATCAGATGAAGCAAATGCCTTACCCTTTTCCATAAGCCCATTAAAGGATATGACACTTTCATCGTCATATGAAAGTGATTCATCAAAATAAACGACATACTTCAATTCAGGACAGTCAGCTTTTATCTGCATAACCTTATCCATCTGGCTTGCATCCTGTGCAAAAACTAATTTTGAATCGGAATGAGCTACGATGTATTGAACCTGACTTGCTATTAACGTAGGATAGACAGTTACAGAAGTAGCACCTCTGGTGGCGATGGCATAATCGGAATAAGCCCAACGACGACAGTTCGTTGATAGAATGGCCACATTATCTTTTGGCTGAATGCCAAGGGAGGCTAAACCGTAAGATGCATTTTTAACCATTTCATATATGTCTTTGCCTTTATCTCCCACCCACTCATCATTGACTTTTTCACTAAATAGCTCTAAGTCAGCATGACTTTTTGTAACATTAAGAAACATTTCTGCAATCGTCTTAAATTCCACGACAGCTCCTCCTTCTAAGGGTTTTTTTCAGTTTCCTCAATGATAAACATTTTCCATTGAAAGCACAGCATTTTATTGACAGATGCCCTGACAGAATGTATCATGGGCGCGCTTTGATAAATAGCCAGGGTGGCGGAATTGGTAGACGCAGTGGATTCAAAATCCACCGGTGGCAACACTGTGGGGGTTCGAGTCCCCCCCCTGGTACACTCCTACATTCTTCGAACTACGGCCGTGCAGGCTCGACTACGCTCTTCAGAGCATAGGAGACCGCGTCCCCTCGACTCACTCGGGACATGCTCCGCTGAATAACATGAAGCGAAAACGGGTCTGATTTCTACCCAAACTATATATTCGAGCTACGTCGCAGCAGGCAAAGGAATGAGCATGCATTATGTTTATATACTCCGTTCTATAAAGTTTAAGGACAAATTCTATACTGGTAGAACAACTGATTTGGTACGTAGATTGGCCGAACACAATCGTCATGAAAATGAGTACACTTCTAGGTACAAACCTTGGTTAATAAAGACCTATGTTGCCTTTCAGACAAAAGAACCGGCAATCTCATTTGAGAAATACCTGAAGACTCCTTCGGGAAGGGCGTTTGCTAAAAAGAGATTGTGACTATGTTCTTCGAACTATTTCTCAGCAGGCATTAATGTCTGATTATTCTAATTCACACCTAATTTGATTATGGATGACCTGGCTCACCAGATTACTTTATTCGAACAATTGAATCAGGAAAACTGAGGGCATATGTCAAAACAATTTATTCCTTTTAATAAACCTATTGAGCTGACTGATGTAGAAATGGTCAGTCGATCCAATAAGTTTCACGATTTCATGAAGACCAGAAGAACCATTCGCGATTTCTCAAGGAAAGAAGTACCACTGGAGGTTATTGACAATTGCTTAAGAACTGCGGGTACAGCACCCAGTGGTGCCAACCAACAGCCCTGGCACTTTGTCGTCGTCAGAGATGCTTCTCTCAAAACTCAAATTCGAATCGCCGCTGAAGAGGAGGAAAAGCAATTTTATGCTGGACGTGCTGGGGATACCTGGCTAGAGACTCTTGAACACCTAGGTACAGATGCACATAAGCCATTCCTCGAAGAAGCACCTGTACTAATAGCCATTTTTGAACAAAAATATGCCGTCAATGAACAGGGTGATAAGATCAAGCACTACTATGCTAAGGAATCTGTGGGCATCGCAACAGGAATGCTTATTACCGCACTACACAATGTTGGGCTTGTGACACTTACTCATACCCCCAGTCCTATGAATTTTCTCACAAAAATACTCAAGCGACCTGCGGGAGAACGTCCCTTCCTCCTATTAGTCGTCGGTCATCCAGCCAAAGATGTTCAGGTTCCACACTTAGATAAAAAGGACCTACCTGACATGTCCTCAAATTTCTAGGTGCTGAGATGATCTCAAATATTGTTTTCTTTGGTGATAGCATCACGGCTGCAAACCGAAGCCCAAAAGTGCCTCTGGGTGTTGGTTATGTTTCAATATTAAAGGATCTGTTTTCGGCCAATACTGATTTAAAAGATGTCCAGTTTGTCAATTCTGGAGTTAGCGGACATACCGTTGGAGATTTGCTCGGACGATTCAATACAGATGTCCTTGATCACCATCCAGATGCAGTCGCAATTATGATCGGAATTAATGATGCCTACAATGATTTCTTCGTTGATAGTGATAGTGGACAAGTTCAGAATTACGAAATTGGTCTTGATAAACTCATCAATGATTTACAGGCTGGCTTACCTCAAGCCCAATTTTTCTTATTTACGCCCTACCTCATATCGGATTCAAGTACCGAAGCTTTTTACTTGAAAATGGAAGAATATTGTGAAGTTGTCAAGAAGTTGGGAATTAAGCATGCCATTCCTGTTCTTGACATTCAATCAGTGTTTAATTCTGCAGTGGAAACGAAACCTGCTAAAGAATGGGCTGATGACCAAATACATCCTTTTCATGAGGGGCATACCCTCATTGCCAGGGCTGCCTACACATTTCTACAGGATCATATCAGCGAGAACTAAGCGTCTATCAATACTTCCCGGCCTTTGATGCGTTCATCAATTTCGCCATCCTGAAACACGATATTTCCGTTTACAATAGTTGTTACTGGCCATCCCTGTGTGGTCCAACCATCATACGGACTCCAGTTGACCTTGGTCCAGAGTTTTCCGTTCTCAATCGATTTCTTTTTGCCCATATCCACCAAAACCAGATCAGCGTCATATCCTGTTTTGATGTGACCCTTATTTTTAACTCTATATAGCTCTACAGGTTTCTCACACATCCATTTCACAACATCTTCTATGCTACATAATCCACGATTTGCTCGATCGAGTAACATCGGTAATGATGTTTCAACTCCGGGCATACCAGCAGGAGCTTCACCAAAAGGTTTGGCTTTCTCTTCATGGGTATGAGGCGCATGGTCTGTGGCAATACAGTCTATCACCCCATTTACCAGACCATCCCAGAGCGCTTCACCATGTTCTATATTCCTGATGGGTGGGTTCATTTGGGCATAGGCACCAATTTTCTTATATATATATGGTGCACTCAAAAGAAAATGTTGGGGGCATACTTCTGCAGAGATGGGCGCTTTTGATTTTTGAATTTCAAGATACCTGACCTCATCCAGGGTGGTCGTATGCAAAATATGCAGACGACGCTGATACTTAATTGACAGTTCAACTGCCAGAGTCGTAGCCTTGAGAGCTGCATCTGGAGGTCGTACAAATTGGTGATGGTTAAAATCTGTTGAATTCTTATAAATTTCCTTAGCAGCGTTGATGATATCATCATCTTCAGCATGGACGGCGATGAGGCGAGAACCATTTCCAAATATGTTTTCCAGATCTTTTGTATCACTGACCAGTAAATCTCCCGTGGATGAGCCCATAAATATTTTGATTCCTGGAACATTCTTGACACCATTAAGGACATCAAGATTGGTATTGGTTGCCCCAATAAAAAAATTGTAGTTCACCACACACTTCTCTGAAGCATGCTGTTTCCGTTCTGCCATCGCTTCAATTGTGATTGTGGATGGCTTGGTGTTGGGCATGTCAAAGAAACTGGTTACTCCTCCAGAAGCAGCTGCCATAGAGCCCGTCCTCAAATCTTCTTTCCAGGTGAGTCCGGGATCGCGAAAATGAACCTGGGGATCGAGTACCCCAGGTAAGAGGAATAAATTACTGGCATCGATGATCTGACCAGCACGTTTCTCTTCTATTTGTCCAAGCTCCGCAATTTTACCATTGTCCAGGAGTACGTCTTGCTGGGTTATTCCCCGAGAAGAGACACATCTGGCATTTTTAATGAGAATTGGTGAGGACATTCATTTTCTCCTGGTATTGTTATTTGCCAATAATATGACCTTTTGGCTGTCTTATAGAAACCAAAAATAGTGTGATTGTGGTAAACCTTGATGCCTGCAGTTTTCTCTGTGTACTGAACATTTCGAGAGCAGGCTACTGGACATTTCGAGGACAGCAACATTCAGGTAATCATTTCCAATCATGGCGCGTCCACTGCTGGCCATCACTGGTATAGATAATAGCACCTTCCAGATCTGTTCTGTGAATTTCTGAACCAAGTTTTATATACTTATCGAGAGTGATTTGAGAGGGATGTCTGAATTTGTTCTTCACGCCTAGACTCATTAAGCAGATTTCAGGATGCACCAGGTCGATGTATGCTTGTCCGGAACTCGTTTTTGATCCATGATGTGGTGCTTTGATCAAATCACTTTTCAACAATATGCCTAGCGGAAGTTGGTTGTGTTCGATTATTTCTTCCCCATCACCAGCGAGCATGATACTGGTTTCTCCATAGAAGAGTTGCATAACGATTGAGGTGTTATTGATGTTTGAAGGTTGGGATGCATGCTCATACCACTGTGGTCCCATCACTCTGAAGTATATTGGTTTCAAAGTTGAATCGATATAGCCTGCAAAAACCGTTTGGGTCGGGATATTGTAAGTGCTAATACTTTCACATAACATTTTGTAACCGAAGGAATCATATTCAATGTCTGGCATGAGCACCTTCCCCACCGGAACATTTTCAACCAGATACTGGGCTCCTCCGATATGATCATTGTGGGGGTGTGTTAACACAAGGATATCTAGTTTTGTCCAATTGCGGTACTTTAGATAAGGTTGAATAACATCCTTCCCCATATCTTTACCCCCGAATCTTTGACCAGCATCGATGAGTATGGTATTTCCATTAGGAGCATGAACGAGTATTGCATCTCCTTGTCCCACATCCAAAATGATAATTTCGAGTCGCGGAGGGATTAGGAGGACCTGCCAGGTTTGAATACCTAACCAGAGCAATAATAGTATTATCCATAATTTGCTCACAGCTCGAATCTTCAAAAAGGTCATTGAGAAGACTCCGAAGATGAGAAGTACTAACTCATAATGCTGAATTGAGCGAGTTGTCATGTATGCCCAATCGAACTGAGCGCATAGCTGAACGAACCAGAGCATGAAGTCAATGACACCTTCTAAAGTGGCAGCCCACATTTCGGCCAGGAATGGAAAGAGGGAGCCCAAGATAAGAAAGCTCATTCCCGTGGCCACGATGATACCAATCAGTGGAACCACAACCAGATTTGCAATGAGACTTACAATCGGAATTTTATTGAAGTAAAAGATAGTGATTGCCAATGTTCCCAACTGGGCAGCCAGAGAAACAAGGAAGAGATCAAGGATTGGAAGGAATATTTTACCAATAGTACTTGATTCTGAAATTGAAACCCCACTCACCCACTCCTTGAACACTGGAAAAAGTGTTACAATACTTAGAACAGCTAGAAACGAGAGTTGGAATCCAATGTTATCAAGCTGTGTTGGAGAAATTGCTAGTATGATGAACGCAGCAGCCGCTAGAAGGTTGAGGATATCTGACTTTCTCTCAAGGAGACCAGCTACAATCATCAGTGAAGCCATGATTGAGGCGCGCATAACCGACGGAGCAGCCCCAGTAAGCCCAACATAGAATAGCAACCCCGTTATCACACTGACCATTTTCATATGATACGGCAAACGTAGTAGACCAAAGATGGTCACCAGGATGATCGAGACATAGCCCACGTGCAGCCCACTCACTGCCAATACATGAATCACACCTGTATTAGCAAAATCATTTCGAGTGGATTCTTCAATATCGCTTTTCTCTCCGAGGATTAAGGCGGATAATATTCCAGCGGACCTTGGTGTTAAATATTTATTAAAATGATGGGTGATCAGTGATTTCAAATCTCGCATTAAAAGTGAGATAGAGCTGACACCTCTTGGGTAAATGATTACATCCTCGGGATTTTCCAAAAATGCTTCATAATAAATATCCCTACCTTTTAAATATGCACGATAATCGAATTCATGGGGATTTCGTTTAGCCCTGGGCTTGTTCAGAAGCATCTTTCCAGTCAGGGTATCACCTAGACTCACCTCCCACTTAATATCCTTTGAGTAGAGAATCAGTGATCCTCCTGAAATGAGCTGAGAGTTGATTCTGTCAGGTCGTAGGAAATATTTTGGATTACCTCTACGGGTTTCACCAATATCTTGAACAACTGCTCTCACTTCATAGACAGAATCAGCTCTAGCGGTAAATATTGAAAGATGTGTCAGAGGGATCATCTCATCGAGTGCTACTCTAAGACACCCTGACATGATGAGTATGAGGAGGAATATTTCTGAATGTTGTCGCAGTAGGGCCAGGACAAATAGAATACTCGTCAATAAACCAAGCAATCCTATATGTAAACTGAGCTTTGATTGAATTATTATTCCAAGAATAAATAGAAGTGATACCAATATCATTGGACGCGGCATCACAAAGTTCATGATACTTTTGTACATATTTCCTACATGTTTGGGGTTGGCCAAACATAGGAGGTGAAGGGCAATTCACCAAATGGTAATATTAAATAGTGGTCAGAAGATCAGGATGGATCATCATCACTGACAAAGGAATAGCCGTGCAGGGCTGAAGAGATCGATGATCCCTCAAATCCACGGCGTTGGAGTAAACTCCACAAACGTTTTTTATCTTTATAGGTGGGTTGTTCAATATGCTTTAATTTTCGTTCAGCCAGATCAAAAGCCAACTGGTTAAAATCATATTCTTCGCGGATGGCTTCAATTTCAGATTCAATAATCTGTTTGGATATTCGTTTTGCATTTAACTCGTGTCTAAGTCTTATGGGACCAAAACCTTTAATCTTCACACGATCCCTTATAAAGAGCTGTGCAAATCTCTCATCATTCAAGTAGTTTTGGTTTTTGAGCCTGGTTATTAATTCATCCGACAGATCGTGATATTTCTTTTTGTAGAGCCACTGTTTAACCTCATACTCACACCTCTCCCGATAGCCGATAAAATTAAGTAGACCTGTATAGGCCATCTCAACTCGATCATCATTCACCAAATCGAGTTTAAGTTCATCGGTATACTCATCACCCACTTTGATGTCATACTTGACAATGAGTGAACCATCTACACCAAGCTCAAATTTTCCATCGATGAAAAGATTGAACCTCTCTCGAAGCTTCTTCTGTTGGGTGATTTTAGTAATCTTGGACAAACTATTTACCTATGTGTAATACATTAACCGCGAAAAACGCAAAGAGCGCGGAGCCTTTCTATTTCAATACCCATATTTATAGGTTATTGACAACCCTTTTGATTCCTGATTTTAAATACTTTACATCAAAATTCAATAACAAACCTAACTTCTTATTGCAAATCTTCAAATATGTGAGTGTTTGAGCTAAATGAACGTTTGATATTTTTTCTACTGCCTTCAACTCAATGATCACTTTGTCCTCTACTATTAAGTCCAACCGGAAGCCTACTTATAAGCGGTGTCCTTTATAGATTGTTTCCACAGGCACCTGCTTCTGTACCATTAAATCCATCGAGTTCAGTTCAAAGAAAAGTGCAGCTTCGTACGCTGATTCAAGTAAACCTGGACCTAGTTCTTTATGCACTTCAATCGCAGCACCAATGATCTTTTCAGAAAGTTCATTCTCGGATAACTCAGGCATAATAAATTTTCTTTGCGATCTCAGCGAACTTGGCGGTTATATACAAATTGGGCTCCCATGCTGAGATGGAAGCCCAATTATTGAATATCTACATCTGATTATTCAGATTTTTCTTCAGCAGCGTCCATTCCCATAAACAAGCGGACTTCACCAACGAGTTTTGCCATTAGATCTGGATTATCAATAAAGAAGTTTTTGACATTTTCTTTACCCTGGCCCAGACGATCTTCACCGTAACTAAACCATGATCCACTTTTCTGTACCAAATTTGCCTGCAAAGCCAGATCCAGAATATCACCTTCAAAAGAGAAACCCTGACCAAACATAATGTCCAGTTCAGTTTCACGGAAAGGTGGTGCCATCTTATTTTTAACCACTTTCACACGAACACGATTACCGATATTGTCCTGACCATCTTTCAAGGAACCTATTCGCCGAATATCCATTCTAACTGAAGCGTAAAATTTTAGCGCTCTTCCACCTGTAGTGGTCTCTGGACTTCCAAACATAACACCAATTTTCTCACGGATCTGATTGATAAAGATAACCGAGGTGTTCGACTTTGAGACTGCCCCTGTCAATTTCCTGAGTGCCTGAGACATAAGACGAGCATGCAGGCCCATGTGGCTGTCTCCCATTTCCCCTTCCAGTTCTGCGCGTGGAACTAGTGCAGCTACGGAATCAATAACGATGACATCTAATGCATTACTCCGAACTAATGTTTCTGTGATTTCCAGAGCCTGCTCACCTGAATCAGGTTGTGAGATGAGTAGATTCTTGACATCAACGCCGAGTTGACCGGCATATTTGGGATCAAGTGCATGCTCAGCATCAACAAAAGCAGCATAGCCCCCGGTTTTCTGGGCACTGGCTACGATATGGAGTGCCAGCGTGGTTTTTCCAGACGATTCTGGTCCGTAGATCTCAATGATTCTTCCACGAGGTACACCACCAACTCCCAGTGCCGCATCTAGTGAAAGCGCACCGGTGGAGATGGCTTCAACTTGCAGATTCATCTGATCTTCACCAAGTCTCATTACTGCCCCCGCACCAAATTGTCGTTCAATCTGGGAGACGGCTAATTCTATGGCTTTATCTTTGTCTTTTGATTTTCCTTGAGCAGCACTCATCACTGACCTCCACTATTAAATTTAAAAGATTTCAATTCTTCATACTCTGCACCCGTCGGTGTCAATGTACTCTTCATCCACAACACTGTATCGACTTCAAAATTAAATTCACGCACTTCTGTAGTCAGAAATTTGTGGATAAACGAACTTTTGCGTGAGATTGTTTTGACGCGAGCGAGCGTAATATGAGGTTGAAATTGTCGTTTATCAAGTCTATATCCTAAAAGAGTTAATTCTTTATCCAGTTTTTGCTTAAATGCACTCAGCGTGAGATCGTATGGTGCTGAACCTACCCAGAGGACTCTTGGTTCATTGGCATGAGGATATATACCTGTATCGGTCGTCCCCAGTTTAAACGGAGGAAAAGAATTTATCACCGATTCGATATGACTGGCATGTTCTTCAACATTCTCAGAGTCCATCTCACCTAAATAATTAAGCGTGATATGAATATTCTCACGTTTAACCCAATTAATTTTATCCTGCCTATCGATGATAGGTTCGAGCATGTTTTTAAAATAGCCTTTGATTTCCTTAGGAATCGGGAAAGCTAAAAAAGTTCTTATTTCGCTCATTAAACATCCTTCTCGATGAGTAACCGGAGAAGATTTAGTGCTGAGAAGGCACTCATTTCTTTATTCAAGATACGGTTCTTCCCAAATTGGAATCTTTTTATATTCTGATGAGCGTTATTTGCCACACCAATATATACGGTTCCAACTGGTTTTTCTTCACTTCCACCTGTAGGTCCAGCTACTCCAGAGATCGCAATAGCATAGTCTGCGCCACTTTTCTGCAAAGTCCCATTTAGCATTTCAGCAACGGTTTCTTCACTCACGGCACCATAGTCAACCAATATCTGCTCAGCAACACCCAGTAAGGACATCTTTGTCTCATTTGCATAGGTCACGAAGCCAGTTTGAAAATATTCACTGCTTCCACTTATATCTGTGATAAGACTGGCAACTAACCCACCTGTACATGATTCAGCTGTGGCAACTGTGGCCTGTTTCGCCTTCAGAAGCTTGCCAATAAGAACTGGAAGCACCTCTTCATCTCGACCATAAATGTTTTTGGGTTTTAGGTCATGAATTTTACCATAGAGCTCTGTGGTAAATTTCTGCTCTTCATCAGGAGAGCTTGATGGAAAAGAAACTCGTATGGTGACCATACCCTGTTTTGGTAAGTATGCTATTTTAAGATCGGGATATTCATCCAATACTGGTTTAGTCAATTCATAGAGAGTGGATTCTGGAACACCGATTGAATGGATGTCAATTATGGAGATGGATTTGTGCGCTATTTTTGAGAGAAGCGGAATGATTTGATCTGTGGTAACTATCTGCATCTCTCTGGGAACCCCGGCCATAACAAATAGGTGCTTGCCCTCATGCTGTATATGCATGCCCTGGGCAGTTCCAAAAGGATTCTCAAGTAGTGCCGCATTTTCTGGATATTCTGCCTGAGAAGTATTTGATTCTGAAAATTGGAAGCCTCGTTTTGCAAAACGATCCTTGAGTGCTTCCAGCAACTCGGGATACAGTTTCAGCCTAACATCAAAATATTCGCATAGAACAGATTTGGTTATATCGTCGTGCGTTGGACCAAGTCCACCTGTCAATGTAACCACATCTGCTTGAGAAAAAGCCCAGTCGAGTGAATCTTTAATATCCTGAGCGATATCACCGATGATCATTTTCTTGACGACCGAAATCCCTATGAGATCTAATTGCCTTGAGATAAAAGCATTATTCGAATCCAGGGTCCTGCCTGATAATAATTCATCACCGATTGAAATTGTGATGGCTGTTATATTCTTCATATCAGCGCAGCAGCCCCCTGGATAATGATGAGTGCCAATAATCCGGCCAGCACATCATCCATCATAACACCGATGCCCCCTGGTAAATCCTGGGATTTATCAATAAGCCATGGTTTCCAAATATCAAATACTCTAAAAAGGATGAATGCAGCCAGCCAGAAGCCCCAATGGGCAGGGATGGCGAGCACCGCAATCCATTGGCCCACCAGCTCATCAATGACAATCTCACCGGGATCTTCAACACCAAGTGATGTGGATACCTTATTGGAGGCAAACACACCCAGCAAAGTAATTATTGCTATAAGGCCAAAAGTGATAAATGGGTTGTCAGTAACCAGCGTACTCCAGAAATAGGCTATGGGTAAGGTTACCAGAGAACCATAAGTACCAGGAGCACCCGGTATTAGACCCACATATCCTACTGATGTGAATCCACGTAAAAGTTGAATCATTCGCTTTCCGTAAAGAGGTTTTTCAGGAAAGTACGGTTTATCCATAAATAATTAAAACCGGTATAGGCAGTTACCAGACCTGTTAGAGTAAAGATGGTTTCAGTAACAAACCACTCTTCCGCCCAGGCAACAATTGTATCGAATGATTCAAAATGTCCGAGAAGAATAAAAATCAGGCCAACATACATGGAGATATATTGAAATATCGTTTTGGCTTTTGCCAGGTTGTTGGTGTGCATTGAGAGGCCATTCGCTAACATCCCCCAGCGTAATAAGGTCACCAGGCCATCTCTCAGAATTATGACTGCTGTAATCCAAATAGGGATCACGCCTAAAATATTTAGGGTAATAAAGGTGCTATTGACCAAAATTTTATCTGCGAGAGGATCCATGAATTTACCAAATTCGCTGACCACCTTTAATTTTCGTGCCAATATTCCATCAAATAAATCCGTGAGTGAAGCAATGACAAATAAAAACAGAGCGAAGGCATGTAAGGCCAAACTATCAAACCCAATCAGCAACCAGACAATCATAGGTGTGATGACGATTCGAATTATGGTCAGAATATTCGGTAAATTATGTATCATGTTAATTCATGCCTGTCGTCCAGGGCTCTCCCTAAGGTTATACCGTCAATATACTCAAGATCACCACCACTGGGGATTCCTCGTGCAAGACGGGTGACTTTAATATCTCTCTCCTGAAGCAGCCGCGCCAGATATAATGATGTAGTCTCCCCTTCAACACTGGGATTCATGGCAATGACAACTTCAGTGATATTGTCCAGCCGTGTAAGTAAATTCCGAATATTCAATTGATCCGGACCCACACCTTCAAGGGGTGAAAGTACACCACCCAGGATGTGATACTCCCCATTAAAGCGACTTGTTTCCTCAATAGCAACGACATCCTTGGAATCTTCAACGACACAGAGTATGGATTCATCCCTGCGAGTATCCAGACACACCGGGCATGGATCAACTTCTGTAATCAAGTTGCATATGGAACACTGTCTCAATTTCTCACTGCTCTGGATGATCACATCACCAAGGCGCTGTACATCCTCAGTATTCCACTCAATCAGTTGGAATGCCATTCTCTGCGCAGTTTTCTTGCCGATTCCGGGGAACCGTGAGAACTGTTCGGTAATACGCTCCAGACTATCAGGAAGAATTTTCATCCAAGTCCAGGAATATTGAGTCCACCCATGCCACCCATCATGCCACCTGTAACCTGTGACATTCTTGAGTTGGCTGCATCCTGGGCATTTGTCAGAGCTTGATTCACTGCGGCAAGCACGAGATCCTCAACCATATCTACATCATCCTCAAGAACATCTGGCTCGATTTTAATGGCTAAAATCTGCATCTTTGCGTTGGCTTTCACACTGACCATGCCACCACCAGCAGATCCTTCCACTTCAATGGCGGCCAGCTCATTCTGAGCGATTTCCATATCTTTTTGCATCTTTTGGGCTTGTTTTAAAAGGTTACCCATTCCGCCTTTTGGCATCATTGGAGTTTTCTCCTATACGAGTTCAAACTCTACTCATCGATGATCTCACCATCAAATATATCCAGGAGATGTTGAGATGTTGGATGAGCCAGAATTTCATCTTCTTTTCTTGGTTTTGGTTTTCGACCATTTTCTTCTAATAGCACAATAGTCATTTTTGTTCCAAATACTTCTGAAGCAATTTTATGAATTTCATCTGTATTTTTACTCAATTTTTGAATATGATATTTTTGTTCAGGCGCAAATGAAACGGTCAGGCGCCCTTTTTCAAAACTTGCTGGTGTTCCCTCACTCATAAATGCGCTAGTAGATTGGCTAATCTTTCCCAAAGTTTCTATGAATTTCTCCCAATGTGGTAAAAGTTCTTCAACCCTCATAACACTGGCATCTTGATCTTCAGATGGATCACTCTCAGCAACCGATGGTTCTTCGGGTGCAGGGAGCGGCTCAGGAACGACCTCTTCGATTACTTCCGGTTCTGGTTCAGTGACCAGCTCAGATTTTATAACCTCATCCTGGACAGGCTCAGGTTTCTCTTCAGGAAGTGGCTCAGTCTTTGGTTCAGGAACATTTTCAGCTTCTTGCACGGGCGTAGGTGTCGGTTGAGATACTGCCTTTTGCTCTGGCAAATCAGCTTTGCTTGGTGGAGGTGTTATTTGTGGAGGAGCAACCTTGGGCGCTACCACTGCCGGTGCACTTTTCCCGGTAAGAATAGCATCAAGGTCCAACGCACGAGTACTTCTAACCAGTTTTAACAACATAAGCTCAACCGAAACCAGCTGATTACTCACAAAACGCTGCTCACGAATCGTTTCCAGGACAATGTTTTGCATGCGTAATAGATCACGTTCTTCCAGATAAGCTATTTGTTCCTTGAGAGCTTTCGCATCTGAATCAGATACATCGAGATAATCGGTAATACCAGCCACTTTGACGATGAGAAGATTTCTTATATGTTCACTGAGACCTTGCAAAAACTCCGATATGCTTATGCCTCTTGAAAAGAGCATGTTGGCCTGATTCATTAAGTTATCAGCAGCTTGACTGGCCACATTATGCATCAATTCGAAATAAATCGTAGCATCCAGGACACCCAAAACTCTTCTGACAAGGTCAATGGATGCTTCATCTTCAGCAAACGCAGAGACCTGATCAAGAAGGCTTAGTGAATCTCGTAAACTTCCGGCAGCTTTGCGTGCAATGAGCGCCAAACCTTCTTCGGAAATTGAAATGCCCTCTTTTTCACTAATCATTTGCAAGCGAGCCACCATGGTTTCCGTTGAAATCATACGAAAATCATAGCGCTGACACCGTGAAAGAATAGTAAGTGGTACTTTTTGGGGCTCAGTCGTAGCGAAAATAAACAGTACCTGGGGTGGTGGCTCTTCAAGTGTTTTTAGAAGCGCATTAAAGGCTTCCTTGGTGAGCATATGGACTTCATCTATTATATAGACGCGGTAATTGGAATTCGTGGGTGGGTATTTAACCACTTCTCGTAATTCTCTGATTGCATCTATACCCCGCGTTGATGCTCCATCGACTTCCAGCACATCCAGGCTACGACCGGCAGTTATCTCGATGCAATGGTTGCAGGTATTGCAGGGGTTGCCATCATGTGGATTTTCACAATTAATTGCCTTGGCAAGAATTCTAGCTGAAGTGGTTTTCCCTACGCCCCGAGGACCTGTGAATATATAACCATTGGCTAACCTATGCCTGAGAAGTGCATTTCTCAGAGTTCTGGAAACATGATCCTGTCCAACCACATCCTCAAACGTTTGAGGACGATATTTTAGCGAGGAAACAATGTATGCAGACTCTTGATCAGACACGATAGTTGACTTTCCAGTTGGTTGAATAAATAGCTGATCTCAAAGATGCGCGTGCCTCAGGGGAATCCGACACACGATTACAATGCTTACCGCTGCTTCCTTCCGGATCTGACGGGGTTCGGCTCGCTTTCATTGCAGGACCTGAAAGCACAACGCATCTTCAAGATCAGACGATGCTTAACACTCATAAAAAAAGCAGAATAATGTATCAATTATCAGGGGTGAAGGAAGTCTGATTTGATCTTATTATTCCAACGTCAATATCCATCTGTAACAAAACAAACTGCTACATATCTCGACATTGTAGCTGATTTAGTTAATCTGGTTTTCAGACCGCTTCCAAATCAACTTTAGTGAAAAATCTGTCCAGTACTTTAATCATCATTTCATGATCTTTAACTCCAGCAGTCTCACGAATGGAGTGCATGGAGAGCATGGCATTCCCCACATCGACAACAGGGATACCTAAACCTGTTGCAGTAATGGGTCCGATAGTAGAACCACATGGTAAATCTGTTTTGTGCACATAATGCTGAAATGGAACATCCACATCTTTACATAATTGTTCAAAGATAGTTGAAGTAAACGCGCTAGTGGCATAACGATGATTAGCATTCACCTTGATAACCGGTCCTTGACCCATTTTAACCGCATGCTGTGGGTCATGGAACTCAGTATAATTTGGATGAATGGCATGGGCACCATCTGCAGAAATACAGGCACTATTTGCGAGGGCTCGTTGCGTGAGATGATTGGAGCCGTTGGAACTGACTACCCGTGTGATGATGTCACGAATAAAGGCCGAAGCAGCACCATTTTCTGTTGAGCTGCCAATTTCCTCGTTGTCAAAAAGGGCTATCATAGCTGTTTGTGTAGCCGCGATTGGATTTGCTGTAAGTGCCTGGATGGCTGCATGACACATGGTCAGATTATCTAATCTGCCACTCACAATAAATTCATCATTTAAACCACTGCGGGTAGCTGGCTGGGTATCATAACATTCCAGTTGCCAATTCGCTATTTCATCGCGTCCAACATTCAAGGTATCTGCAATGAGATCTTCTATCAACCCTGAGTCTACCGATGAGCCATCATTGCTTTCAAGAGCTAGAATTGGAGGCATATGAGTTTGCTTATTCAGCTTTAGCCCCTTTTCATTAACCTCTCTATTCAAGTGAATAGCCAGCTGGGGTACCCTTAGCAGAACTTTATCAGACTTGAAAGGTACTACTTTGAGTTTGCCATTCTGTTTTAGAATAACCCTACCAGCTAAAGAAAGGTCACGATCAGTCCAGCTTGCCAGGAGCGGACCGCCATACACCTCAACGCCAAGTTGTACATAGCCACTTTTAGAATATTGAGCTTGCGGTTTTAAATGTAAACCTGGAGAGTCGGTATGGGCACCAAGAAGACGGACGCCGCTTGCATCCCCATTACCCATCTGCCAGGCTGCCAGTGCTGATTCACTACGAATAACATAATACTTTGAATTGGGTTTTAAATCCCAGGCTTCCTTTTCATCCAATCTGATAAAGCCACTGGATTGGAGCGTCTCTTCAGCTGCCAATACAGCATGGAATGCTGTGACACTTTGATTTAAATAGTCGATCAGACTCGAGATCATGGTGATATTCCTTTATTTCAAAATCTTCGTTTAAAATATTTGCCAGGTAGTTGTTGAATAATTCCCTTCATTTCCAGTTGAAGCAATGTACCCAGAAGTGCAAAAGTAGTTTGTCCTGCCAGTGTTGACAAATCATCAATGTGAATCTCTTCACCTTCAGTAAGGTGTTCAAGCAATGATGCTTCAATTGGATCGGCGGCTATCAGCAACTCCTGTTGGCCCTGGGAGCTTCCCATTTTGTATTTCCCACCCAGCTCCTCCAGGATGTCCTCAACGCTTTCAACCAGTTTTGCTCCCTGCTTGATTAATAGGTTGGTTCCGCGACTTTGCCGACTATTGATTGGTCCTGGAACCGAAAAGACCTCGCGGTTTTGATCCAGTGCAAAATAGGCTGTGATTAAGGAGCCACTGCGTTCAGCAGCTTCAATGACGATACTCCCCAGGCTGAGTCCTGAGATGATACGATTTCGGCGTGGAAAATTCTGAGCATCCGGTTTGCTACCCATGAGAAATTCTGAAATCAACAGTCCCTGTTCTGATATTCTTTCAAATAGTAGTCGATTCTCAGCTGGATAAACCCTATCGACACCATTTCCCAGAACGGCGATAGTCTTCCCACTGGCTTTTAGGCATGCCTCGTGAGCATAAGTATCAACGCCTTTGGCAGCACCTGATACAATTGTCAGGCCTCGTTGAGCTAGCTCTCTGCTGAAATCTTTTGATATTTCCTTACCGTAAGCGGTGGGAGTTCTGGTTCCGACCATTCCAATACTGTCAGATGCCAGAAGGTCAGTATTTCCTCTGCAAAACAGAGCGATGGGTGGATCATATAATTGTTTCAATTGTCTAGGATATGACTCGTCCCACAATGTCACCATTTTCACCTGGAATTTCTCAATCAACTTGGCCTGTCCAGCAACCAGTTCCTCATCTGGATCATTCAATATCGACCGGGCGATTTTGTCTTTAATTCCTGGGATTCTAGTAAGCGCCTGGTAACTGGCGGAAAAAATATTTTCGAGTGACCCGAATTCTGAAATGAGGTCCAGCGTTTTACGGGGGCCGACTCCAGTGATGCTAAGCATCCTGATAATATTGAAAAGTTTTTTATTCACTAATGCTTGTGGTTAGTGCTTTTATCAGATTCTCAAGTCCTTCTCCGGAAACAGAGGAGATGGGAAAAAGTTCGATGGGTTCAAAGGTTGACATCTTGGGTACTCCCACAAAGGAGTCCATCTTGGTGATTGCAAGTAATCTTTTGCGTTGTATCAATCCAGGGCTGTACTTTTGCACTTCCTGAAATAGAAGTCGATATGATTCTGCAGGATCTTCATCGTTGGCATCTACCAGAAACAACAGAACACTACACCTTTCGACATGTTTCAGAAATTGAGTTCCCAAGCCTTTGCCTTCATGAGCACCCTCAATGAGACCCGGAATATCAGCCATAACGAAGCTTGAATAGGCACCAGACTTTACAATTCCAAGATTTGGTGTTAAAGTAGTAAATGGATAATCTGCAATCTTGGGTTTGGCTCTGGACACCCTTGAGAGCAGGGTAGATTTGCCAGCATTTGGAAAGCCCACTAGTCCAACATCAGCCAGCACCTTTAACTCGAGTTCCAACTCATGTTCACGCCCCTCACGACCATACTCAAACTCACGAGGTGCCTGATGTGTAGGGGTCGCGAATTCTGCATTGCCACGGCCACCTCGCCCACCCCTGGCAACAACAACTGATTCACCATCAATCTGCAAATCGGCTACTACTTCTCCATTGTGCAAATCCTTCACAATGGTACCAGCCGGAACTTTGACTATAATATCTTCACCCTTTTTACCGTGACGGAGACTGCCTTCACCATGTTTACCCCGGTTGGCCTTATAGATGCGATGATACCGTATATCCTGGAGTGTATGAAGTTGTGTATCCACCTTGAGGATGATGCTGCCACCTCTGCCACCGTTCCCACCGGCAGGCCCCCCTTTAGGGACAAACTTTTCTCGACGAAAAGCAATAATACCATCCCCACCTTTTCCAGGGATGACTTTAATCTTTACATAGTCAACAAATCTCATTTGATGTCCTATCGATAGCGCTGAGCAAGATCGTCCATTCTTCTCTTCAGATATGACAGGAAAGCACGATCTTCAATTTCCATTTCCTGAATGAGAACCTCAGCAACCTCTTCATAGTCCATGGCACATAAGATTGAAACTTCACCGTTTCGCTCCCAACCATCTGTCACATCTACATGATTCATGATTTGCTCAAGTGTAATGGGAAGTCCTGATAAGAGGTGAAATTTCTCTTTATCAGTATAATAAATCTGTTTTTCTTCCCAATAATCACGTAGAATAAGTTCGATTTCACTCATCAATAAAGTGTGCAGTTCTGATTGAGCCTTCTGGACAGATTCGTCCATATCGAGTGAATGATCCTCAGGCAAATGTATAATTATGAAAATCGTATCTCTAACAGCCCTGTGTGTGGCTACCCATTTCGGTGCTTCAATTGTACCTGCACTTGGCAAGTCATAATTTACTGATTCTGAAGCACAGGTAATAAAAAGTAACACCAGAAATGGCAGAACTATCAATTTTACATTGCTCATCATGATTGCTCCTCCAAATGTTTGGCTACAATTTCTGCAATCGCCCCTGAGGAAACAATTTGATGAATTGATTCAATGTGAGCACTCAAGGGACCGTCTACCTCCAGATATGGCACTTCTAAGCGAATTAAATTGTAAATGGCCTTACTGGCAGGTGCGAGATGATACTGTGGATTTAGATCCTTGGCCTGAGCGGCGCACATCAGCTCAATGGCAATAATTCTTGAGCTATTTGATACGACTTGTCTGAGTTGATGACCTGCATTGGGGGCCATACTTACATGATCTTCCTGATTGGCAGAGGTAGGGATGGAATCCACAGAAGCAGGATGGCTCAATGACTTGTTCTCACTGGCCAGGGCAGCTGCTGTTACATGGGCAATCATAAACCCTGAGTTTAGGCCAGCCTCCTGCATGAGAAACATGGGTAAATTGCTTTGACTCGTTTCCTGAAAAGCGGCTATTCGACGTTCACTCATTGCAACAACATCTGAGAGGGCAATAGCCAGATAATCCATGGTATGTGCAATGGGTGCAGCATGAAAATTACCACCTGACACAATCACATTCTCATCAATCAAGGTCACCGGATTATCAGTAGTACTATTAGCTTCCTGGGTCAAAATTCTTTCTGCATGTTGGATCAAATCATATAATGATCCATGGACTTGAGGCATGCAACGAATACTGTAGAAATCCTGAACTCTGTCACAATCAAGATGAGCATCTCGGTACCCACTGTTGGCCATTAGACTATACAATAATTCTCCGGCATAGATTTGACCTGGTTGGTTGCGAGCCTTCTGAATTTCTTTTCTGAATGCAGTGTCAGTACCGAGCATGACTTCGGTACTAAAAGCACCTGTGGCTGAGATCGTGAAAAAGAGATCTCTGATCTTCTCCAGGGATTCAATTGCCAGGGCAGTACTCACCTGAGTGCCATTAATGAGAGAAAGACCTTCTTTTTCTTTTAATTCGACCACTTGAAGCTTGTGTCGTTTTAATATTTCCGATGCTGGTTGAAGCGTATCATCATCCATGAGAAACTGACCTTCCCCAATGAGGGGTAATGCCAGATCAGCAAGGGGTGCTAAATCACCACTGGCTCCTACGCTACCTCTTTCTCTGACAGCGGGAGTGAGATTATTATTGTACAGGTTGATCAATGCTTCAATGACTTCGAGTCTGATGCCTGAATACCCTCTTAGCAGACTATTGATTTTGAGGAGCAGAATTAATCTAACGGTCTTTTGGGATAGATATCCCCCGGTGCCGGCAGCATGGCTTCTCAGCAGGTTTACTTGGAGTTGACGTAAATTTTCACTGGAAATTCTTTGATTGGCAAGCTTCCCAAAGCCCGTATTTACTCCATATACGGTGTCCCCAGTCTCCAATATGTGTTCCACAACTTCACGTGATTTTCGCACAAGTTGCACCGATTCTGAGTTAAGTGATAATTTTGTCGGGGATTTGAGCTCTTCAAATATCCCTTGAAGCGACAATGAGTTACCATCTATAATCATATTCGTCTCACTTTAGTTTGTATTGGCATCTGCTATTCCATGCGATCTGTACCAAGCACGTATGGAATCAACCAATTCTCTTTCTGAGTTGGCTGGAACATGTGGTATGGGTGTAGAATTACGGAAATAATCACCATATCGCTTTGTGAATATTCGCTCGTCCAATGAAAGGATAGCACCAAAATCAGATGTACTTCGGATAAGTCGACCAACACCCTGTTTGTACTTAATGGCTGCCTCGGGGACGCTATAGCCCATGAAGTCATTCTCACCGGCTGCCTTTAGTGCATCGCTGTTAGCTCTGACAATGGGATCAGACGGAACCAGGAAGGGTAATTTTGCAATAACCAACAATTGGAGGGCATCTCCCCTAATATCCACTCCTTGCCAGAAACTATCCGTGGCCAGAAGTATACTGTCAGGATATTTCCTGAACTGATTGATCAAATCCATTCTGGATACACGACTTGATTGGACCAATAGACGACGTCCAGACCCTTTGATACGGTCTTCTAGTTCCTCCTGCCAGTTTAGCAACATAGTATAGCTTGTAAATAATATCATGGTGCCCACAGGATGGGTTTTCCATATTTTTTCCAGCAGAAATAGCACTTCGATGGTATAATTTTCAGCGTTTTGGGGTCCCATAAAGGTGGGTACGAATATTCTGGCCTGATCCTCATAGAAAAAGGGTGATGGATAGGTCATTTCTTTCAGACGGTCATGACCCCTCAATCCCAGGCGCTGTTTGAGGTAACTAAAACTTCCATCTATGTTGAGGGTGCCTGATGTGAAAATTGCACAGGCTAGATCTTCATAGACTCGTTCCTGCATTTGCTTGCCAATCTCGAGTGGCACCTGGACAAATTTCACGGCCACCACTTCACTCTTGGGCAAAATCTCAAACCAATAGATCAAATCTGGGTCATCAGCCGCAGCTTGTTTATCCATGACAGCCAGAGTTTGTACCATCATCTCACGCCAGGATTGAAACCTTGAACTAATTTCTGCAAGTCCTGGCAGAGTATCATCTTCCAGATCATCCAGAGACTTTTCTACGTCTCGGACCAGGTTGCTTAAGGAGGTCAAGCTGGTGATGACGGAGTACCAGATTCCACGTACAGGAGCAAATGGATCCTTCTCAGCAGTATACAACTCCTTGTATGTAAAGGTTGCTCGTTCGATATCGCGTTGTCTGGTTGCCTTGAATTCTGTAAAGAAGGCCAGCAAGGTTTTATCAAATTCTTTAATATCAGTTTCGAGCTGATCCAATTGACCTGTAATTCCTATTTTTTGCTTCTCATCAATGGGTACCAGGAGGTGTCGAAGCTCAATAGACATACCACTTTTGCTACGCCCTTTATAAAACAACTGATCCATCTGGACACGCAGGCTCTTATATGAAAACTCTGCTGCAAAAAACTGATAGGCTGTTTTCTCAAGCAGGTGGGCTTCGTCAACAATTAGTCTTTGATAGCGAGGTAAAATAGCATGGTCTGCAGCAGCATCGGCCAATAGCAGTGAGTGATTCACAACCACAATATCGGCTTTAGCTGATTCCTGACGCAATTTGCCGAGATAACAAAAATCATTGTGGGAACAGACGTTGGTTGTACAAAATCCGGGTTCACTATTCAGCTTAGACCAAACTAGTGCATTTCCAATAGTATGAAAACCATTGTGTTCGTCGATATCTCCCGTAGGTGTTTCGTGAGCCCAAACTACCAAGGTTTGAAGAGCTTCCTTCTCACGACGACTAAACCTCCAACTGATATCACGCATGGCTCTCTGCCATTTGGTTTTGCAGATGTAATTATTCCGGCCTTTCAAGAGTAAAGCTCTCACAGGCAATCCAAGTTTCTCCTGGATAAAGGGAATTTCTTTGTGAAATAACTGATCCTGCAAGTTTTTAGTATTACAACTGATAAAAATAGGTTCATCTTCTTTTAATTCATGTCGGGTAAGAACTGCTGGAATAGTGTAGGCCAGACTCTTTCCAACACCTGTGCCTGCTTCACCCATGAGAAACTCATCATTCCGCATGGCAGCTTGAATATCATACGCGAGAGTAACCTGGGTTTCGCGTGGTTCATAGCCTTCGAGGTGTTCTGACAACAATCCTTCATCTGCAAAGATCTGATCCAGATCCGGATAGCCACTATCCGCAGTGGAATGGCGAATATTTGGTTTCTGAGGTAAGGCAATTCTGGGATACTCATCCAACTCCTCCATCGGCCGTCCCGTCGCAGTCCACTCCAGCATAGCCTTGTAGAGAGGTTCATTGGGTAAATCTGTGCCATGCATGACATCAACCAGAACTTTCAGAACATCAGGTGGGAGTCGTTTCATCTCTGAAATGAGGATGAGCAGGATTTCTGCAACCATATCAGCATCATAATCAGCACGATGGGCACCCTCTTTGGACAGGCCATAAAACTCGGCTGCTGTTCCCAGCTTGTGATTGATCATGTCATATCTAAGGGTTCGAACCAGGCTCAAGGTATCAATGCGTTGATTCTTGAGGGGTATGCCATCGATGGCTTCGCGTTTAACATTTAAAAAATTATGATCAAAATAGATGTTATGAGCAACAAGAGGATGATTGCCCAGGAAATCATACAGGTCATCTACCACTTCTTCAAAAGTGGGTGAATCTTGAACCATTGCGTCAGTGATACCCGTGAGTTTTGTGATAAATTTGGGAATTCTGACCGGAGGTTTAATGAATTGCTGATAGCGTTCTGTAGCAACACCATCGACAACTTTAACTGCTCCGAATTCAATCACAAAATCAACATTGGGGTCGAGTCCGGTGGTCTCCAAGTCAAAGGAAACAAAGGTTCCAAGGCCAATACCGTTTAAATATTCTGAAAAACTCATGCCGATATCTCAGCAATATTCATGGTTATAGATATTTTCAATTTGTCCTGATCTTTCTATACCGCGGAGTAACTATATACCTGCAAATGCTCGTGTTACATCAAGCAGTATTTTAGGCTTTTCGCGCGCGACTGCGGTAAATATTTTTAAGAGCGATAAATTTTCTGAAGGCGTTTTGACGAGCCTGTGGGCAATTTTGTTCAACTGATCATCAGTTATTTGGGCTATACCCTCACCTATTCTGTAAAATGCTTCGTGTGTCTTTCCTTCTGCTTTGTGCCAGCGTTTGGGATAACCATCAAAAGCTTTCTCAGAGTAATCACCAGATTGAATGGCTAGACCAGCCACATCCCCAGCTATCTGACCACCCACCATTCCTGTAATGATGCCCCCACCCGTAACGGGATTGACCATACGAGCTGCATCACCTGTTAACATGAGACCATTTGAGGTGATTTTTTTCAACGTCTTTGCAATAGGAATGCCTCCACAGACACTTGTCAAGACACTCGCCTTCGGAAAATACTTATCCAGGAAGCCATGCAGCATGTCGTGAGCACTATGCTCTTTTGCATAGATTCCATTGATCCCCAAGCCGATATTGGCCATGCCATTACCCTTGGGAAATATCCAGAGATATCCACCTGGTGCCCAATTGGAACCGACATAAAAGTCGATCATCTCCTGGTCAACATCAATATTACCCACAGTAGCCTGATAGCCGGAGTCCATATCCTTCAGCTTGGTAGCTGTGCGTAAGCCAGCCATTCGGCCCACTCTGGATTCAACACCATCTGCTGCAATCACTAATTTTGCAGTAAGCTGCTTGTGTTCCCCCATGTATTGATACTTAACACCTCGAACACAATCATCCTCAATGATAAGTCCATCTACATAGGCACGAGTCTGTATCTCCACACCGGCTTGACTGGCCTGATTTGCCAAAGCATAGTCAAATAGACGGCGATGAAGAATAAAGCCGGCATCATCCATTCCAAAATCGATTAGAGTATTATCAGGTGAGCGCATCCGCACTTTGGAGATGGTTGTTGCTATCCAGGCTGGATCAGGTTCGATGAATTTTTTCAGACCGAAGGCTCCAACGCCCTCACCACATCGTACTGGGTAGCCAATGTCTCTATCTTTTTCGAGCATAATGGTCCTAGCACCTTGCTTTGCTGCTGCCTCAGCTGCCATGGAACCGGCAGGACCGCCACCAACAACAATGACATCATAATCAGTCATGCTCAACCTCCTCTTTTACATCGGAAGAAAGCACATCTATTGGGCAGACCCAGATACATATATCACAGTCGATGCATGTATCATGAATTATTGATATATCAGCTTCGCGTAACTCAATAGCATCTACAGGACAGACTGCCACACAGGTGCCACAAAAGTCACAACGATTGTCTTTTACGAGGATCATAATAAACCCTTTTACATATACTCAATCATTTCGGATGACATCCCTGCCCAAGCGATATGATCGATAAAGAATTAACCTGTTAAAATAGGAATCAAAGGTGCATTCTAAATGATTAAATGCACTGGATTATCCGGAGATGGGCGATTCGGTTTCTCCTCACGCATCTGGATTATTTCATTTGGCTTAGTCTACATTATCCCCAAACTATTTAACAATACCAGTGTGATAAGCACTGGAGCAACAAATCGCAGGAATAGGAACCACACGCCTTCGAACCAGGGATAAGCTTCGAACAAGTCTTCTGCGCCCTCTTTCACTGCGGTCATGACAGAAGTCCTTGACCAAACCCAACCGGCAAAAATAGCTATCATCAAACCACCGAATGGTAGCAACACGTTGGAGGCAATAAAGTCGACAATATCAAAAAATGTTTTCCCAAACAGCGTAACATCTGACATAAGGTTAAATGACAGAGCTGAAGGAATCCCTAAAAGATAAATCGATCCACCGAAAATCATTACTGCCCCTTTGCGATTCCAGCCCTTTTCATCTACAAAATAGGCCACTACCACTTCCAAAAGTGATATGGCGGATGTAAGCGCTGCAATGGCCAGCAATAAGAAAAAGAGAAAGGAGAAGTAAACGCCACCTGTCATACCGGCAAAAACTGCTGGTAGAGTTTGAAAAATTAGTCCTGGACCCGCAGCTGGATCCAGACCTGAAGCAAATACAGCTGTGAATATGGCAACACCAGCCATTATGGCTATCAGTGTATCAAGAAAAACAATCTGGGCAGATGCTGTGATGACGCTGTCCTTTTTGGACATATAGCTACCATAGGTCATCATAGCTCCCATTCCAAGACTCAGGGTAAAAAATGCATGTCCCAGAGCGATTAAAATGGATTGTCCATTAATTTTCGCCCAATCTGGAACGAGAAGAAAAGCCAACCCTTTGTCTGCACCGGGCAAGGTCATGCCACGAATCATCAGAATAACCAAAATACTCAGGAGAATAGGCATCATAATCTTGCTGGATTTCTCGATACCACCCTGGACACCCCTGACCACAATAAACATGGTCATGGCAAAGAAAATGGTGTGATACCCCAAGGTCCATGTTGCACTGCCTGAAAGGACTCCAAACAACACTCCAGCCTCCTCTGGGGAATGAAAATTGGAAAGTGAACCTCGCAGGGTTTCTATCACATAACCAATAGTCCAGCCGCCGATGACACTATAGAATGATAAAATCATAAAACCAGCGAGTACACCCAGGAATCCCACTGATAGCCACATTTTAGAGGGTGTCAGCGCTGCAAATGCACCAACTGGATTTCGCTGTGTGGTGCGGCCTATAAGGACTTCAGCAATAAGCACGGGAAAACCGATAATGCCAATACAGATCAGGTATACAAATATGAAAGCAGCACCACCATTTTCTCCAGCGATGTATGGAAACTTCCAGATATTACCCAGCCCAACTGCAGAGCCTGCAGCTGCCAGAATAAATCCAAATTTTGATCCCCACTTCTCTCTATTTTGTGTCATCTATAGGTCCTGTCTCTTTTGGTTTAATCATATCATCTTCGGTGGTGTCTTGCACTGTTTCGATTTCATATTTTTCAAAATCCCAAAGTTGGGCATCTACATAAGCATCTAGAATATTCAGGGTCCAGACGAGAGCCATCATCCAAACCTTATCATTTCTCACTCTATGAAGGGATGCGCTGGAGACATCAGCCTGGTAATCCTGTTGTGCTACAGTATACCCATAGCCATAGTAAGCGAAAGCGCCAGCAAACAAAATGGCTTTCAGTGGGTGTTTATTATACAGTTGACCACCACCAGGTACTACTGAGAACAAAAGCGCTTTACCGGGATTCTTAACACTCGAAGAATCTACATTAGCCTCGAGTTTGGTTTGGCCACTCAGCATTCCAACAACGAGCATCAATAAAACAGTATATTTCAAGAGCTATCTCATTACCTCTATTTATAAGCAACCATCTCTATTTCCACATCAGTACCCAGAGGTAATCCTGAAACTTCAACAGCGGCACGAGCCGGTGCATAATCACCTGGAAAGAATTCCCCGTAAATTCTATTCAATTCAGCATACTCCCCTAGATCAGTGACATAGATGTTCGTTTTGATAACTTTAGAAAAATCACTGCCACCAGCTTCTAAAATCGCTTTTAAATTTTGCATGACCTGGTAAACACGATCTGCGAATGATTTCTCAACTAATTTTCCCGTTTTTGGATCAAGGGGAATCTGTCCAGCTGTATAGATCATCCCATTTATTTCAACAGCTTGGTTGTAGGGTCCAATTGCTGCGGGTGCAGCATCTGTACGAATAATATTTTTCATGTTGGTATCCTATTATATTGTTGTCAGTCAGCCAGTTACATGATTGTGATCAAGCATGCATATATTCCAATTAGATCGGGATATAAGTAAGCATCTGCTATAGTCATTGTCAACTTCTCCCTGAGCAGCGCAGGCAAAGTATAGTCGCATGTTAATATTTAGGTATAGAGCGAAATCATTTCATCAAAGGACTGACGTTTACGAATCAACCGGGTTTCTCCAGAACCGTCAACCATTATTTCAGGTGAAAGCGGTCGCATATTGTAAGTGGATCCCATGGAACTGGCGTATGCACCAGCCGAGCCAATTAGCATAAGATCACCTGTATCAAATTCCGGTATATTTCTATTTCTGGCTAATGCATCAGAGCTCTCGCAGACTGGGCCCACAACATCGTAGATCTTCGTTGTGTGATCTTCGATATGTGAATAGATCGCATGGTAGGCATCATACATGGCGGGACGGATCAGATCTGTAGTGGCCCCATCAATGATGATAAAACGATGGCCACCATTCTCCTTATTACCCAGGACACGGGCCAACAAAACACCAGAATTGGCTACCAGGACACGGCCTGGTTGAATATGAAGCTGATAGTCCCCTAATTTCTCTATTGCCCTCTCAGCAATAGATTCAAGAAAGGGCGTGGTTGTTGATATGTCTTCCAAAGGATCCTCATAATTCACACCAAAACCACCGCCCAGATCAAGATTGTTGAATTTAACTCCTTCGCCTCGCAGCGATTTGGTAAATTTTTGCAGATAGTCTATAAGATCATAGAAGGGTTGGGGTTGAAGAATTTGTGAGCCGATATGACAATGAATTCCATCAAACTGGATGTGTGGAAAGGATTCAGGGTGAGTAAGGAAATAACGTACTTTTTCAGGACTCATTCCAAATTTATTCTGCTTTAATCCAGTCGAGATATGCGGATGTGTAAGGGGATCAATATCAGGATTAAGACGAAGCAAAACGACTGCTTTTTTCCCAGCGATTCCGGCACGTTTTTCCAATAATTCCAATTCAAAACGACTTTCCACATTAAAATGGTCAATATCAAAGGCCAGTGCCAAATCCAATTCTTCGACGGTCTTCCCTACACCTGCAAAATTTATCTCAGAGCCTTCAAATCCACAATATTTAGCCATCTTGAATTCACCTTCAGATACTATGTCCAACCCTAAACCATAGTTTCTGAACAGATTCAAAATAGTTGGATTTGAATTGGCCTTCATGGCGTATGAAACCTTAAACCCACGATCTATGAAAGTTTTTTTCAATACCTCGGCATTGTGCCTGAGAATCTGCTCTGAATAGATATACGCAGGGGTCCCATACTTCTCAGCTACATCCTGCAGATCAACCCCATCACAATGGAGTCGCTGGTTTATATAGTTGAAGGCCATTTTACCAGTGAACGTTCAAATTTCGATTGGCATAGGTCTCATCAACCTTACCAACAGGTGTGGAGTGTGGAGCGGTTTGCACCAATTCAGGGTTGGTTTCCAATTCCTCAGCAATTTGTTTCATGACTGATATAAAACGATCCATGGTTTCCTTATTCTCACTCTCGGTAGGTTCAATCATTAGCGCTTCTTTAACAATCAGCGGAAAATACATGGTGGGTGAATGGAATCCAAAATCAAGGAGACGTTTGGCAATTTGGAGTGCGTTGGTTCCCTTTTCTTTCTGGGCTTGAGCGGAGAGCACAAATTCATGCATACAGGTATTATCGTAGGCCAACTCAAACACATCTTTGAGCTTATGCATCATGTAATTGGCATTTGAAATAGCAATCTCAGAAATATTTCTGAGACCCTCGGGACCCAACATTCTAATATAGGTCCAGGCTCGCACTAAAATGCCATAGTTACCATAAAAGCCATGGACACGCCCGATACTGTGTTCATAGTCATATTTTAAATGATATTTATTTCCATTTAGTTGTACGCGAGGTTTGGGCAGGTATGCAGCCAGTTTATCTGTCACACCAATTGGACCGGCACCTGGACCTCCACCACCGTGTGGGGTCGAAAATGTTTTATGGAGATTCAGATGAGTAATATCGAATCCCAGGTCAGCTGGTCGTGTGATACCGAGGAGGGCGTTCATATTGGCCCCGTCCATATACATAATTCCATCGACACCATGGATCAGTTCAGAAATCTTGCTGATATTTTCTTCGAAAAGCCCCAGGGTATTGGGATTGGTGAGCATAAAACCGGCAACACGATCATTAATTTTGGACTCAAAATCTTCCAGATCGACCAGACCTTTAGAATTGCTCTTGACCTCAACCACTTTATACCCAGCCATGGCCACTGAGGCTGGATTGGTACCATGGGCAGCATCAGGAATGAGGATGATATCTTTATCATTTCCACGCAGTTCGTGATATTTACGCATAAGCAGTACACCGACTAGTTCACCCTGGGATCCAGCAGCCGGCTGGAGTGTGAAAGCAGTCATACCAGTGATGGCACAAAGTTGTTGTTCCAATTCATAGTACACACCAAGTATCCCCTGGCTCAACGCTTCGGGCTGATAAGGATGGACTTCTGCCAGGGCAGAGGCGGTCCAATCATTAATCTTGGGATTGTATTTCATCGTGCAAGACCCTAAGGGATAGAAATCCTTATCAACGTGATGATTCTTGGTTGATAGGCCAATGTAATGACGAACCAGTTCAGGTTCGGAGATTTCTGGAAGTCGTGGAGCTTCTGATCTAAGATAATTCTCAGGAATCAGGTCACTTATTGCTTTCTCTGGGACATCCAGGGCCGGGATTGATGTTGCAATATGTCCCGCAGTGGATTTTTCAATGATTAATTGAGTTTTTTTCATCCCAGGCGCTCTCCTATCAAATCAAATACTCCTTCAATTACAGTGGCTAATGCTGTTGCATCTTTACCACCTGCGGTAGCCATTTGTGGTTTTCCACCACCGCCACCACCCAGCTGCTGGCCAAGTATACGGACAATTTCACCGGCCTTCAATTTATGTTGAGCAATCACATCATCAGAAACCACACAGACCACATAAGGTGATCCGTCTATAACGGTTCCCAGGACCCCCAGACCACTTTTCATTTGTCTTACAAGTTCTGATCCAAGATCCTTAAGTGCCTCTGTGTCAGATACTTCTACCACTTCACTTAATACTTTTACGCCCCCAATGAGCTGGGTGTTTTCAAGTATATCGGTCAGGACAGAGGCCGCTTGATCAAATGACAGGGTTTTCACCTGTTTTTCCAAAGCTTTCTTCTCATCCAGCAAATGTTGCGTCTTCGTGCCAAGGTCTTCAACATCTGAAGTAAGTAAATGACGTAAATGATTGATGGTAGATCGTTCTACCCGGGCATTTTCCTCAGCGACAGCTCCAGTTACCGCCTCAATTCTGCGAACTCCGGCTGCGATGGCTGCTTCTGATTCAATACGGAAATATCCTATATCCCCTGTAGCCAATACATGGACGCCACCACACAGCTCATGGCTGTATTCACCAAACTTGACTGTGCGGACATCATCACCATATTTCTCGCCAAAGAAAGCCAATGCGCCTTCATTTTTAGCATCATCAAAACTCATATTACGGATACTGGTAGAGGTATTCTTTCTGATTTCCGCATTCACCAGGCGTTCTGCCTGGTTGAGCTCTTCAGGAGTCATCTTTTCAAAATGGTTAAAATCAAAGCGTAAATGATTATCATCCACCAGAGAACCAGCCTGTTTGACATGATCACCAAGAATTTTTCGGAGAGCTGCATTCAATAGATGAGTGGCGGAATGATTACGAATAATATTTCCCCGTCGGGAGTTATCAATAACTGCAATAACGGGTTCAGTATTGAATTCACCAGAAATCAACTTGGTTTCGTGGATAATGGAGTCGCCTTCATTGCGTGTATCGAGGACTTCCAGCTCCATATTCGCGTTATAGATACGCCCCGTATCACCTACCTGTCCACCACTTTCTGCATAAAAGGGTGTTTGAGTCAGGATAATAAAGAATTCCTTATCCGACTTCATCACCTGCGTGATGGTGGTATCCAGTTGTGGATGGGTATATCCTAAAAATTCTGAATGGGTACCAGATTCAACTTTTTCCCACTCACTACCCTGGGTATTGGTTTGCTTGAACTGGGTAGCCTGGCGTGCTTTTTCACGTTGAGAATTCATCAATGTTTCGAACGCATCCAGATCAACACCAAACCCCTGCTCTTCAGCCATGAGACTAGTAAGATCAACAGGGAAGCCAAAAGTATCATAAAGTTTAAAAACACTCTCGCCTGAAAGTGTTGTCTCGCCAATGGCTTTAGCATCCTTCACCATGCCAGTAAATTTCTGTAATCCCCTGCCCAGGGTCTGGCTGAAGGAATCTTCTTCTGATTTAATGACTTTCTGTATATAGGCGACCCTTTCCCTGAGTTCGGGATAGGCATCACCCATAACGGTCACTACAATAGGTACAAGCTTATAGATGAAGGCTTCTTGCATACCCAAATTACGTCCATAACGGGCTGCTCTACGCAATATGCGACGCAAGACATACCCTCGACCATCATTGGATGGTAGAGCGCCGTCAGAGATGGAAAATGTTAACATGCGAACATGGTCGGCAATGACACGATGTGCCATCCCTAGCTCATCACTTTTATAGCCAACTGCTGATAGGGTTGATATTTCATCCAGGATGGGAGTGAACAAATCTGTATCGTAATTGCTGTCTTTGCCCTGTAGGTAGGCAACAACACGCTCAAGACCAGCCCCCGTATCAACATGTTTCTTCGGAAGTTCAGTTAATTCGCCCTTCTGATCGCGAAAGTATTGAATAAACACCAGATTCCATAATTCCATGAATCGAGGGTTATCTGTATTCACACCTAGCTCAGGATGGGAACCATGAATGGAAGGATCACCACCAATATCGACATGAATTTCGGAACAGGGACCACAGGGACCGGTTTCACCCATTTCCCAAAAATTGTCCTTGTTGCCAAAACGTAAAATATGATCGCGAGGAATATCAGTGAGGGTTTCCCATAACTCAAAAGCTTCATCATCATCTGTATAAACCGTAGCATAAAGCTTGTCTTTAGGGATTTTCCATACTTCAGTAAATAATTCCCAAGCCCATAGAATGGCTTCTGTTTTGTAATAATCGCCAAAACTCCAATTCCCGAGCATTTCAAAAAAGGTATGGTGGTAGGTATCTCGGCCGACTTCTTCCAGGTCATTGTGTTTACCACTCACCCGGATGCATTTCTGAGAATTTACAGCCCTGGGATGATCTGCATTTTCTGTTTCCAGAAAGATGCCCTTAAACTGATTCATTCCAGCGTTTGTAAACAACAAGGTGGGATCATCGAAAGGGACCACACCTGCACTACGTACGAATTTATGATTTTTGTCTTTAAAGAACTGTATAAACTGATTACGAATTTCTTGCGATGTCATTGTGCCTCAACAAGTTAGAGATACTACTTAAATAATGTATAAAAGCTTAGCAAAGAACGCGCTATTATAGTTATCAACACCCCAATATGGAAGTGTGGAAATTGAATTATATAGTATGATTAAAAAAATGTTACGTAAGGTGGCTTGTCTCCCCGAGCGGAGTGACGAGGATAATATTCTCTGACAAATATAAAAAGCACCACCAATGGCAGTGCTTAATTGAATTTGCATTTACATGACTGGCTAGTTAATGAGTCTGAACATTCTACTAGGACGTATTTTGAAGATTCGCTTAAGAAGATTAGGTTCTGTTTGTTCCCAACTCAGGTAGGTCACTATTGCTTCACCAATAATATTCGATTCCGGGACTAGTCCCCAGTACCGACTATCGTGAGAATTGTCTCGATTATCGCCCATCATAAAGTAATGATTCTGTTCACAGACATAATGATCGGCACTTTCACCATCAATGTTAAGGTGACCTGAGGAACCGGGTTGAACCGCATGACCTTCCAGTGAAATGACATTCACAGCATGATCAAGGTTTATTTCGCTGAACACGAGTGTGTCACCTGCTGCCGGAATATGCAGTGGACCAAAATAATCCCGATTCCCAATGCCCCGGGGAAAGATCATGCGCTCATCATAAGCCTCATCATAAACATTCAACTTTGAGGCACGACCATATTCAGGCAATTCAAACTGCACTCCATCAATAAAAACATCTTTTTCAATAAGTTCCAGCGTTTGACCCGGTCCAGCGATACACCGCTTAATATAGTTCAAGCTTGGATCGTGGGGACCGATCTGAATACCAGGCCATTTATCATTGGGATAGCGAAAAATCACCACATCCCCTGTTTTGGGTTGTTCGAATCCAGGTAAACGATAGTAGGGTACTGAAAATCCAAAGTTGGTCCATGGGATACCGATCCAATCTGGTGTTCGAATACCGTAGATGAATTTGTTGCCCAGAATGAAGTCACCAATTTTGATAGTAGTTTCCATGGAGCCGGTAGGAACATTATATGCTTCAATGACTGTAGCCCTAAGGATCAGTACAGAAACGATGATATGCATTAAGCCTCGAAAAGCGCTGCTATTCCTGGACCGTTTTGCCTTTTTTTCTTTTTCACTCAAAATTCATTCTCCCGATGTTCACATCCTGCCATTTTAATGCAGTGATTCTCATTCAACGGTACATTTTTTTAAAAGTTCAGTTTTTTCTATAGACCTGATACCTGGGATTTTCTAGTAAGCGGCTCCATGGGAGGCTGTTTTCAGATCAGGCGCTCCAACCCAGCCACCGAATACCTGATCGCGGGCAATAGCATTTACCTCTCCATAGCCGTAACGTGGAGTCAATTCGTAGCCCATCGCTTTAAGCAAAACAGCTGTATCAGGACTTATGGCTCCTGGACCGTAGTGAATCACATCTGGACGCCATTGGTGATGGAATCTGGGAACATTAACAGCATCCTGTACAGGCATCTCAAAATCAACCATATTGTTGATGACCTGAAGGACTGTGGTGATAATCGTTGAACCACCCGGTGCACCGACAATCAGAACTACTTTTCCATCTTTTGCCAGAATTGTTGGCGTCATACTTGATAACATGCGTTTTTTGGGTTCAATGGCATTGGCTTTATTTCCGATAAGACCAAAGGAATTGGGTTCACCCGGCTTGGAACTAAAGTCATCCATTTCGTTGTTCAGGAGGAATCCAAAACCTTTCACAGTTACATAGGATCCAAAGGACCAATTCAGGGTTGTGGTGACACTCACTGCATTCCCCCATTTATCTACTACAGAGAAATGAGTGGTTTCCTCGCTTTCATGACCAGCGAGTTCTATACCGGCTAAGTCCTTGTCATTCAATGGGTAAATAGAATCACTTGGTGTCACGATAAGGCTATCGTAGTCAACCATCCGAAGTGTAGCGTATTCTTTTGAAAGCAACTTTTCCTGTGGAACTGTAAAGTAATCTGGGTCGCCCAGCCAGACACTTCTGTCAGCATAAGCTCTTTTCTCAACTTCAGCCAACATCTGAATGTGCTGGGCAGAGTGCCAACCTACAGAATCAAAATTCATGGGTTCCATCATGTTAAGCATAGAAATGAGGGCAATACCGCCAGAACTTGGAGGTGGCATTGATAAGACTTCCAAACCCCGATAATTGCCAATGACTGGTTTCCGGATGTGAGCGGTGTAATTCGTGAGATCTTTGAGTTTGAGCTTGCCACCATACTTTGAGCTGCTCGATATCAGCGCTTCAGCTACACTTCCAGTATAGAATCCTGCGTTGCCCTTTCTTTGGATCAATTTTAAGGTTTTTGCAAGATCTGGCTGTTTAAATATCTCCCCAGGCATATAGATCTCACCCTCACGGCAAAATATCCGTCTGGTTTCATCAAATCCCTCAGCAGCTTTATTTAGCCAACCAAAGGAGTAGGCCAGGTCATAAGGAATAGTAAATCCCTTTTTTGCCAGCTTGATGGCAGGTTTCATTACATGTTTGCGCTGCATGGATCCATATTTGTCCAGAGCTAGCTGCATACCGGCAACCGTACCAGGTACGCCAACTGCCAGTCCCCCTCGAATACTCAATTGTGGAACCACTTTTCCGCTGTCATCAAGAAACATATCTCTGTGGGCCTGTCCTGGTGCCATTTCACGATAATCGATGGCAGCTTTCTGACCATCAGCCATATGGATGACCATGAAGCCTCCCCCGCCAAGATTCCCAGCCTGGGGATGGGTTACAGCCAAAGCGTAACTGACGGCCACAGCTGCATCCACAGCATTTCCGCCTTTTTTGAGAATTTCAATGCCCGCTTCGCATGCTTCCAGATCATGAGCCACAACCACGCCGTTCTCTCCATAAATGCTGGGTTGCGTAGCCAAAGCCGATATGCTGATGATCAGACTTAACAATATAACAGACATAAATTTCATCGAGGTGTTCCTTTAAAGGGGTAAAAATGCTTCGGTGTAATGGTTTATTTGTGGTTTGGGTTCTGAAAAGTTTACGGTGATAATGTCAAATCGACATTCAGGTTGTGCCGTTTCATTTTTTTCGAGATATTTTTCAGCAATCCGGGCAATCTGCTTTTGTTTGGCAGGTGTTACCCTTTCCAGAGCAATGGTATCGTCCAGTTCACCTGCGAAACTTTTAACTTCCACAAAGATGACCTCATCCGATTTGGAGGCAATCAAGTCTATTTCACCATCACGACCTGCATGATAACTGTGTTCCAGAAGATTGTAGCCATTTCGTATTAAGTGCATTCCTGCAATGATCTCCCCCATGCGGCCGTAGGAAGATTCAAGATTGAAATACTTGTAATTCTTATTTGGGCAAGCATCTACTGGTCGAAAGCTGCGTCGATGTATAGGCGTGCGTCCCAACTCTCTCAGGGTTTCCATATGAACTTTTGAACCATAGCCCTTGTGTGACTTAAATCCGTAATCAGGGAATAGCCTATCATATGAGATCATCATGGCATCTCTGGTTGTTTTGGCAATAATACTGGCAGCACTGATTTCAGGAACCAGATCATCACCACCTATAATGCATTCCTGAGCTATCCGAAGACCAGGAATCTTATGATTACCATCGACCTGGACCTGTTTGATTTCGTAATTAAGATTGGAGATAGCCTGACGCATGGCTTCAAAGGTGGCCTGGAGGATATTGTTCCGATCTATATCCTGTTCATGGACGATTCCTACCCCAATAGACAAAGCTTTGGATTTGATCTCAACAGCTATAACATTCCGTCGTTTTTCACTGAGTTTTTTGGAATCTCTTAATCCCTCAGGGATATCCTGTGGATTTAAGACAACTGCAGATGCTACAACAGGACCCGCTAAAGGGCCTCGACCGGCTTCATCTACACCTGCTATGACTTTAGAATTCAACTGTCCTCAGCTTCCATTTGCGCTCAATATAGATGATACAGGCATGGAGGGAAGGGTTTTGAATTTGATGAGTTCAGAAGATTGGGATATTATGTAAATCAACAGTTTCCCAGGCGGGGATTTAATTGCCTGATTGTGGATCAATATCTGGGTGGGTTCAATTTCTAGGCTGGAATTCGAATCCCAGCATGGTATAGTATAAAAAAAAGCGTCAAGATGAATTGACGCTTTTTTAGGAGGTAAGTCTTTCGATCGTTAAGCTGTTACGGGGGCTACTCCAAGAACGTCCTGGAAAGCCTGGACAAACTGTTCTTTAGGAAGGGCTCCAGCAGCCATCTGTGGTTTTTCACCGAGTGGAACAAACAGAAGTGATGGAATACTGCGGATACCGAATACACCAGCGAGTTCTTGCTCAGTTTCTGTGTCCACTTTATAAACTATTACTTTGCCTTCATACTCATTTGAAAGTTCTTCCAGAACAGGCGCCACTGCTTTACAGGGTCCACACCATTCAGCCCAGAAATCGATAATACAGGGAGTATCGCCTTTATACTTCCATTCCTTCTCATTCTCGTAATCAAATACTTTATCGAGGAAATCTTGTTTGGTTAAATTTTCAGTCATTTTGCTCTCCCTTTTCGAGGCCCAGTACCAGCGCCTCATATAATTTTCATCATGTCAAATATTTCAGTTCACAGGTCTTTGAGGGATGAGGATGTGTTTGGTTACGAATTATTTATAAAAAACGTTTAACCGCAGAGAACGCGAAGAACGTATAGGTTTGGATGTATATTTTGTAGTGTAGGGATGTAGCATGCTACATCCCTACACTACAAATGTGTTAGAGGATTTCCCTGCTGATCAATGCTTGTTTGATATCAGATGGTTGCTTTACTAGAACGGTTTGGATACCCATTGCCTGGGCTGCGACGATATTTTCTACAGTATCATCGAAAAAGAGCATGCCTTCTAATCTGACCCCAATCGCAGTTGAAATAGCTGAGAATGCAGCCGGTTCAGGTTTTCTTAATCCCATATCAGAAGATACAAATATCTGATCAAATGCCTGCACCACATTGGGATAGGCAGCCCCCCAGCTGGCTTGATGAGTTGGATTAGAGTTGGTGAAAGCATAGCATGGCAGATGAGCTTTTGCAGAATAGATATAGTCCATAGTGGCTGGTATCTCACCGACAAAGATCGAGTTCCAGCCCCGGGCGATCTCCCCGTCGTTGGCCTTGAGGTGGAGCAGCTCACGTAGATAGCTAAAATATTGTTCTGCGTTAAACTCTCCACGTTCGTGCTTCTTATATGCCTCATCCATGGAAAATCGCTGACGGATCTCACTGATCGTCAGCTCAGAGAGTTTAACCCAACGTTTGAATACCTGCTCAAAGTCAATATCAATCAGGACTCCGCCCAAATCAAAGATGAGCGCTTCAACAGTGGTTTGTTTTGAGATAAGGGGCTCCTTCTTAAGTCCAGTTGGCTGGTATATAAGCAGATTGAATGTACCTATCAAACACGTGATACATCAATTTATGCTTCCATTTTAATCAGGATATTGAATTAACGATAAACTATTATTATGCCGATCTATGTAGCAGGTTTTTTCGTTAACTGCAACTTCATCAGCCAAAAAACACTAAAAAGAATACCCACACTTATCATTTGCATTCCCATTCCCGTGGAGAATAGTGACGCATTGAGCATTCCAAATGAAATCAGTGCAGCTTTAAGCAGGTAATACGCGATTTTAGAAATCAAAACAGCCAGTAGGAATTGGACACTACTGCCAAAGCGATGGAACCCTAATGACGTGATAACCCCTGTAAATATGATCAACTCGATACTGATAATTAAATTCTTGGGAAATATGGGATGTCCTACAGCGAGGGTTGAGAATATGGGCAGGGAAACTGCCATTAAAATGGCATTCCCACGGGAAGAGTATATGATGGCACCCATTAGCAATAATTTCATCGGGTCTAATTGGTAAAGCGGGATGGGTAGTAAATGGGCAAACATCACGCTGGTATATAGAGCAGTTAGTATGAAAACATCCAAAACAACAGTGGTCATACGCCCCTTTGTAAGTGCCCATAATTCAGCAGAAAGATTATGTTTGAAATCCAATTTTTATATTCCTAAGATTGTTTATCCGTTGTGGTCAAATGCATATGCTTCGAAACAAATTCACCTGATGTAAGAATCTGAGTATGGGATTCCAGCATCTGGTCTAGTTGGTCTTTTGAATGGTATCCCCACCCTGCAAAATAACAGCGTAAATCAGTGTTTTTAGAGACTTCCAGGATAGTGTCCGCATGATCATCGATGAAGATGATCTGGTTCGAACCAATTTGGTTCATCTCCAGGATATGGTTAAGTATCTGAGGTTTTCGGTAATGCTTAGTTGCTTGAAATAATTGATCAGGACCTAGTTCAATACCATGCGCATTCAGGATTAACTTAACTGAGACCAGATCTTTTGTGGTCACAATAAAGATGCAGGCAGGATCATGAATCCTCTGGAGAAATGTCTCGAGATTGGGATAAAGGGGATTGAGGGCCAGCCATTCTTCTAAATATTCTGTCTGCAGTCTCTGTCGCTGTGCATAGAAAAGTTCACGATAGACGCTACGCAAGCTTTCATGGCTTGAAGTGAATGCATCAAAATCGTTTTGAGATTTGATAGTAACCTCATCAGCAGCCGCTTTGAGCAAGTATACATAGTCCTCACCCCGCCGAATAAAACTCCGGGTCCTCTCAAAGGTCTGAATTTCCTCACTTGAGAATTGAGAAATATCGGTTCTAAAAACTGAGTCACCTTGCTGGCGGGAAAAGGCATTGAAAGCGGTTGCCAGGCATTCCTTGATACTGTCAGAAACGACTCCATCAAAATCCAGGGCTAAATATTCCACGGAACTCATAGTAGCTTCTACAAAGTTGAAGTTCCCTATCTTTGCACTCGAGCGGAGCCTCCCTTCGCAAAGGCCTCTACTTCTGGAAGTCTGGCCATGGTAACGTCACCGGGAAAAGTTGTTGATAAGGCTCCATGTGCCCATCCCAGTCGCAGGACTTCATCGAGATCACGACCATCGAGTAAACCGTAAATTAAGCCGGATGCAAAACCGTCTCCCCCGCCAATGCGATCAATCACTCCCAGCTCACAAGTGGGACTAATGGCTTGCTGTCCCTTGGTCCAGACCACCGCACCCCACTGATGGCGATTAGCCGACTCAACTTCGCGCAGGGTCGTTGCGACCATTTTAACATTGGGATAATCCCGGTTCACGTCTGACATCATCTGAAAAAACTTTGATGTGTCTAATTTGGATTTTTTCTCAACATCAGGACCCTTTACGCCCAAGCCCATCTGCAGGTCTTCTTCATTACCGATCAAAACATCAACATGTTGCACAATTTTTTTAAAGGTTGCTTGAGCCTGAGCAAGACCACCCATTGACTCCCACAGTTTTCCACGGTAGTTCAAATCAAAGGAAGTCACTGCACCATGACGTTTGGCAACTTGCATAGCTTCAATGATTAGCTCTGAAGTGGTCTCTGACAATGATGCATAAATGCCACCGGAATGGAACCACCGCACACCTTTGCTAAAGATGTCTTCCCAATCGAAATCACCTGGCTTGAGCATCGCACCAGCTTCATTTGCGCGATTGTAGAATACTACGGGAGGCCTGACACCATAGCCTACATCACTATAAACTGTGGCAATATTGGGACCTCGGGCACCATCATGTTCAAAATGCTTATAAAAGGGTCTGACGCCCATTTCCTGAACCCGAGTATGGACTAATTCACCAATACCGTAATTCACCATAGCCGTCGCTATTCCCGTTTTTAAGCCAAAACAATCCGCCAGATTTGCGGCGGCATTGTATTCCCCACCTGAAACGTGAATGTTAACTGACCGTGCTTTACGGAAAGGGATCCGTCCTGGATCCAAACGGTGTACCAGGGAACCCAGAGAGAGAAAATCCAATTCACAGTCATCTTGTCTGATTTTTATTTCAGCCATTATTCAAAACCCTCACTATTAGTATTTAGTCGATACAGCATCTCTCCAGCTTTCGGAACGTACAAGATGCCCTCGTCTTCTTGATCGATATAATCTTCAACATTAATTGTGGCAGGATCACGATAGCCCAGATTGATCTTATGGCAGGTTGCCTCAGAAATTCCAGTTGCCAGGATCACATTAATCCGTCCGTGCTCGACCCCATTCTCGTAAGTGCCGATTCCTCGGACGTGAGTTGAATGAGCCATAACACCACCAGGGATATCCTTAAAACGGTGGGGCTGTTTTACAAAATAATCTCGAACATGATACCCGATCTTTTCGATTATGTCCCCGTGGGACACAGATACCTCGGTGATATGTGGTGCGTAAATTATCAAATCACCGCCATCGGCAACGACCTGCTCAAGTTTGTACATACATTTCCCACCAGTCCATAGATCATCATACATCAGTGGTGCTCGCGAAAGTACAGTGTGATAGCTTTTTGTCTCATAACTGATGTGCAATTTATCTGACAGATCAGAAGCTGCCTCCCAGGCTGCTTCAGGGGTCCCAATGTACAATCCTGCCAAGCCACGTCCCTTCACCACTAAACTCATACAACGCCGTTCCATCGGTAAAAATGCAGCTGCGCGATCAACCACAGCTCTTACCGGCGTGTATTTATTCCCTATAATCAAAGGATTCGTGATCAAAGCACCCAACCAATGAAACATGTCGATGATCTCCTGCCCTGCAATACCGGGAAAGAGATATTTATTACCACCAGAGAAACCAACCACCTCATGGGGAAAAGTAGGACCGATGATGAGCAACAGATCATAATCATAGATCATTTTATTGATGGTGACATCAACCGCAGCATGCATGCGTCCATCGGAAAGCTCCAGGACTTCTTCCTCAGAAAATGTGCCGGCAACTATCAATTGATCTGGATTTTTCCATTCATGATTGAAAAATCGTGCTTGTGGATAGTGAGCTGCTCGGTCAGACTGGCTAATGCCAACTCGCTTATTAATGGCTTCCTCACTCAAGGGTTGATGGGTACCCAGAGCTATGATAAAGTCCAATAATTCCACACGTTCTGCCAGTTCAGCATAAACGGTTCTGAACATGACATCAATGGGAGCTGTTCTGGTTTGATCAGGAATAATGCAAAGCACTCTTTTGCCTTCCATATCATCATCAGAGAATGCGTTATGCACCAACTTGATGACCTGCATTTCCGTAAGCAAACGATCCGTGTATCCTTTACCGATCATTCTCCTGATACTCCCGCTGATAGCAATGTTATCGTGTTACTGTTGACCATGCTTGAGGTGATATCTGATATCCTTCGACTTAGGGCTTCGACAAGCTCAGCCGCCGGTGAATCTAGTCGATACTGTAGCTTAGACCACATAGGTTGAGGCAGATGTGTTGCCACCCCGCCCAGTCCAGTTGGTATGAAAAACTTCACCACGTGGCTTATCCAAACGTTCATAAGTGTGAGCACCAAAATAATCCCGCTGTGCCTGGAGCAAGTTCGCCGGTAACCTTTCTGATCGATAACCATCATAATAGGCTAAGGCAGAGCTGATAGCCGGCATAGGCACTCCCAGTTCCACGGCTTTGATGACCACTCGTCGCCAGGCAGCTTGAGCGTTGGTGACCGCATCCCTGAAAAAAGGATCCAGCAATAGATTATTGAGATGAGGATTCGTATCAAAAGCACCTTTGATTTTACCAAGAAAGACGGATCTTATAATACAGCCTCCCCGCCACATCATGGCAATCCCGCCATAATTGAGATTCCATTTATAGCTTTTAGCTGCAGCCTGCATCAACTGATAGCCCTGGGCGTAAGAAACGATCTTAGAGGCATACAGGGCTTCTTCAAGGTCAGCAACAAAAGCTGCTTTTTCACCTGTAAACTTTACTTCAGGACCCGTAAGTACCTTGGCCGCCTCGACTCTTTCATCTTTGATTGCTGAAAGGCAACGGGCAAAGACTGCCTCACCTATCAAGGTCAGGGGCATGCCTTCGTCCAGAGCGGCGATCGCCGTCCATTTCCCCGTACCCTTTTGACCAGCGGTATCAAGAATAAGATCAAGAGTTGCGTCTCCATTCTCATCCCGATAGCCCAGGATATCTCTGGTTATCTCGATCAGGTATGAATCTAATTTTCCCTGGTTCCATTTGGTAAATACAGCCTCCATTTCCTCGTTATTCATGTTCAAGCCGTATTTCATCATCTGATAGGTCTCAGTGATCATCTGCATGTCACCATACTCGATGCCATTGTGGACCATCTTCACAAAGTGACCTGCTCCATTCTCACCTACCCATTCACAACAGGCATCACCCTCATCTGTATGGGCTGATATCTTCTGGAAGATCGATTTAACCTCTGCCCAGGCCTGATTGGATCCACCAGGCATGATTGAGGGTCCTAACAGGGCACCCTCTTCGCCACCGGAAACTCCCGTACCGATATAGAGTAATCCCTTACTTTCAACATATTCTGTCCGCCTGATGGTGTCAGGAAAATGAGAGTTACCACCATCAATAATGATATCCCCCTGTTCCAGAAAAGGAACTACCTGGTCAATAAAAGCATCCACTACTCCACCCGCTTTGACCATGAGCATGACCTTACGCGGACGCTCCAGCCCCTCGCAAAAATCCTCTAGACTGTGATAGCCCTGGATATTTTTCCCCTTAGCACGATCCCCTAAAAAATCATCCACTTTACTGGTGGTTCTATTATAACAGGCAACCTGAAAGCCCTTGCTCTCCATATTCAAGATGAGGTTCTCCCCCATGACCGCCAAACCAACCACTCCAATATCTGCTTTTTTATTCCCCAATTTTAACTCCATTTAAAATTTGTGTTTCCATTAATTCAATTTTTCCAATTTGTCTTTACCTGGAGTGAAACGATTGACCGGCTTGATGCTGTCTCAGTAACCCACGACTTAAGTCGTGGGTTACTGAGCAACTGAGAAGTCGAGAACCGTTTCAACGGTTTAATATTATAGACAGGCACTAATTAAACCCCACTGTATGCTGAAAAACCACCATCAACTGGAACAACGATACCTGTTACAAATTTTGCGGCATCAGAAACCAGCCAGGTAGCAGTTCCAATCAGATCTTCCGGATCTCCAAACCTTCCCTGTGGAGTGTGATCAATGATCTGCTGTCCTCTTTGGGTTAGCTCACCATTCTCTTTGTCCGTCAATAAGAAACGATTCTGTGCAGTCAGGAAAAATCCTGGTGCCACAGCATTAACCCGGATGTTGGGTGAATACTCCTGAGCCATATGCACGGCCAGCCACTGGGTAAAGTTTGAGACAGCTGCTTTAGCTGCCGAATAGGCTGGAATGCGTGTTAGAGGTGTAAACGCATTCATTGATGAAATATTTAAGATGCACCCACTCTTTTTGTCAGCCAGATAACGTCCAAATACTTGAGACGGTAGAATCGTCCCACTCAGGTTCAACCCTGAGACAAATTCCAGGCTTTCCTTGGGTATATTAAAAAATGACATATCTGGACCCGTTGTGGCTTTGGGATGATTCCCTCCAGCCCCATTTACCAGAACATCGAGACTACCCATTTCGGCAATGCAAAAGTCTAATGCTGATTGGATACTTTCAGGATCAAGCACGTCGATTCTTGCTGCAAGGTGCTGTGGTCCTAATTCTTTAGCAAGCGACTTTGCCCGCTCTATATCAAGATCCAGGATTAGTATCCGTGCCCCAGCCTTGGCATAACCAGTTGCCAGAGCAGCTCCCAACACCCCGGCACCGCCAGTAATAGCGATAATTTTATTCTCTAGATTAAATGCATTTGTTGGCATGCTGAATCCTTTCATAAAATAGGTAAATATGCATGACTAATTCGATTTATAATTTTGGTCATCACTTTTAAAGGATCTGTTTAAGAGGACGATGGGATGAATGGTCTCGATGTCGGTCCCCTGCTCAATTTGTATCTGGCAAGTTCCACAGCCGGAAACTGCCAGCTGCGGATCGGCCTTTTTCAGGCTCTCGAAAAGTGGCTTTCCAATTTCCATGGATTGTTCATATTTTCCATTTTTCATTCCATAGGTACCGGCTATCCCACAACAGGAGTCATTGATCTCTCGCAGATCGATATTCGGGATTCGTTTTAATAGATCTTTGGGTGAGAATGAGTTTTTTTGACTCTTCAAGTGACAGGGCTCATGATAGGCGATACTGAGTTCTAGCGGCTGAAATTTATCATCATACGCTCCCGTTGAGAGTACCTCACCGATAAATTGATGAATATCGACGCTCACTTCAGCTACTTTGGCAACATCTTCACGGTCTGGAAAAAATGTTCCGTATTCATCCATGAAAGCATAGCCACAACTGGCGGCAGTAAAAACAATCGGAATCCCCTGTTTTGCATAGGGTAGTAGAATTTCCATATTTGCATCGAGATCCGATTCTAAACCTGCAATGTTTCCGTATGACAACTTAGCAATATTGCAGCAACTCCATTCCGGATGGATGATGGAGTAACCCAATTTTTCCAGGATTTGCTGGGAATGAAATAATTCACCCTCAGGATCGTTATAATTTGCCGCACATCCGGTCCAGAGTACGACCTGATTGTCAGGTCCAACCACTTGGTGTTGACCAGCATCGGTTATAGCCGATGATCTTTTAAATTCAGGTAAGCTTCGTTTTGGATGGACTCCAATGGTTTTAGATAGAACAGATCGAAAAAAAGTGTTATTGACGGTCCAATTTGAGAGGGGTGCAAATAATCTGCCCAGATCATTAAGGGTTTTTCCGTTTTGGAGCAATTTTTCTTCTGATGTGTAGGCAATTGTCTGACGTATTTTTGTCTTTGCAGCGACGACCATTCCAGGAATATCAACTCCCGTAGGGCAATCCGTCAGGCACTGACCGCAATTTAGACAAAGATCCATCATATCTAAAACAGCCTGATCTTTCCATAATGATTCGTTTAAATCGTCTTTTATGAATCCCCTCAGAATATTTGCTTTGGCACGTCCCGTAGTGGATTCATCTCCTGAAGCCAGGAAGACTGGACAATAGGTCCGGCAAGTTCCGCACCCATGGCATTTCTGAATCTCATCAAGCCATTTGGCCGAATCGAGTATGGAATCGTTGGACACATATTCCATATCCGGAGTATAGCGGAAATGTTGATTCCAACGCTGATCCTCTTGCGGAATAATAATGCCTGGATTTAGAATATTCCGGGGATCAAAGACTGATTTTATAGCTTTGAACAGGGGTATTAATTCTGGATAAAGGTCTTTCAGAAAGGGAGTTCTCAACCGACCATCACCATGTTCGCCTGATAGAGTCCCCCCTAATTTGATGACCAGATCAGTAAAGTCCTGCATGAGTTGAACAGCCCGGTTCATTTTCTCTGCATCCTTTACATCCAGCATAGGACGAATATGTAAATTACCGTCCCCGGCATGTCCAAACATCACATAATCAATATTGGCGTTATCCAGAATGGCTTTGCATTGCTTAAGGAATTGTGGAAATACATCGGGGTGAACAGCAGCATCCTCGATAAATGAGAGGGGTTTATCGCTACCCTCCACACGATGCAGAATGGCAGCAGCGGCTTTACGGACTTTAAACAGATCCAGAATATCCGCTTCGTTTAATGCCATATCACCAATTTGTCCCAGGGCTTTCTTGGTAATGACGGTTTGTAATATCGCAAATTTATGCTTCAAGGAGTCAATGGAGTCGGTATCCTCAAATTCCACATAGAGTAAATACTCGACATTTTCGGGAAGATGTTTTTTCATTTCTGGTTTGTAATCAGTAGCCAGTTTGAGGAATGATGAATCAACGAATTCGATAGATGAAGCGTCTAGTTTTCGAATTTCCTGAACAGCGACACCCATATTGACCAGATCGCTAAAATAGAGTGAAATCACGCCCCGATATGGGATCTTGTCCACTACATCAAGATTGGTTTCGGTAAAAACGCCCAGGGTTCCTTCACTACCGGCAAATAGTCGAGCTAGATTTAGATGGGTGTCCGTCAATACATCCCAAACCTGATAACCCGAGGCATTTTTAGTTACATTTCTCTTCGAAGAACTAATTTTTGATTGATACTGCTCCAGCAGATTGCGAATTTTCTGATAATATCCTTTATGAGACTCCGGTAATTGATCAATTTCGTCCAACAATACATTTTTTGCTTCAAACTTCTCACCATTGGCCAGGACCATTTTAACACTGTTCACATGTCGGTTTATGTTCCCGTGGATAATCGAATGGGGACCTGCTGAATTGTTGGCCAACATTCCGCCCAGGGTACAGATATTCCCTGAACTTGGATCAGGACCAATCTTTTTGGAGTAAAGCAGCAATTGGCTTTGAAGCTCGTCCAGAATAGTACCACATTCAACTGATACTGTATTGTCAATGAGAGGATCAATTCGCGTAAAATGTTTTGAAATATCAAGGACAACGGCGCGATTTACGGTCCCACCGCTTAAGCTGGTGGCTGCCCCTCTCGGTAAAATCGGTATTCTATGCTTGTGACAGATCTTAAGAATCTGTGATATCACTGTAACAGATTCAGGAACAATGGCAACCAATGGCGTCATCTCATACATACAGGCTGCTGTGCTAAATAGCTGAAGTTCTAGCGGATCAGATTTAACTTTTGATCCTAATTTATCGATTAATTCTTGTTGCCAGTTTTCCATAGGTTCAATTATTCACGAATTTGTTTTCTTTCAGCGATGAATTTATGCAAGGTATCATCATGACGATTCAAAAAAATGGAATAGCCATCAATGTCATTCTTTTGCAGAAACTGCAGAATGCTCTCGTTTTCACCTATTTCCAGGAACGAATGTCCATCAGAGTTTTCAACAAGTCGCACCGAGCGGGCAACAGCTTCATTCAACATAGCTAACTCAAGTTCCAGGTTTGCTTTTCCCAATCTGAGGTTGGTATTATTAATCTCCAGAGCAAACCCGTATTCCAGGGCTAGATCTATCAAGTGGGTCGTTGGAAGTGGAAAAGGAATAATATTGGGATGGGTAAAAATATCCAATGGATAACGCTTTAGATAATTCTCCAGTGCCTGTATGTTTTTTTGGGGAGATTGCGCTGATAGTAAGTCTTCTGCCATATCATGGAAACCAGCACTCACCAAATCGAATTTAGAGATATAATCCCTGGGGATATCGCTATCACCATCAATATTCAGTATATTTGCTTCAATACCAGCTAATACCTTTATGGGTACGCCCTTGGTACTGTGGATAACGGGTGGGACGCGAGATTTATCAGTAATAACACCAAAGACCATTGTTTTACCGTTGGCAGAGCCATGGTCACTGATATTCACCAGATTCATCCCTTTATCTGCGGCAATATTGACGATTTCCATAAGACTATGAATTCCGCAAAGAGATTGTAATGAGTGGATATGAAGATCATTTCGAATCATGGAGTATCCTTATGTGAGCCTACAGAACTCTAGAGTATTTGAGGAATATAGAATGATCTTCCTCTGTGTTCTGAAATGAATTTGCCGGGTTATGTTGATATACGAATTGGACAGTGCCGAACGGTGGCTCATAGCGATAGACAAAGATGATCTGAATATCCTGCTGTTCGCTAGATGTGTTCAATTGATAAAAACCTTTCAGATAGATATCCTTTGTAAAGAATTGGTTTACACGCAAGAGATGGATCTGACTGTTTTCGTTTTCAGGATCTGGTGCAAAATGGATACTCTGTAAGCCATACTGAGCCGAGAATGATGTTGTAAAGATGTAACCTATTTCACACTCAACCAAATCAAAGTCCAAACCGTAGTTCTTCCCGGTCTCATAGTTAACAATAATTGATTTGAACTCATCCTTATTATAGCCGAATTCAAATCCATTGGATATGTTATTAAACTCCCTCTCATCATCAAGCTCGTAGCCTTCTTCATAATCATATTCCAGGCTAAATCGGTTGGTCAGCTCAATTCCCAGGGACTGTTTGACTTCCCAGGAGCGTAGTGTACCTGCCTGGGACCAGAATATGTTGTAATTGGATTCGTAGTTGAGCTTATCAATATTGAATTCGCGGATCCAGATCTCCCTTTCCAGAGCCGAATCAAATTCTTTACGATCATCATCCTTGACATAACCAATCCCATTCACGTTCTCTGAGAAATACTCGCCCAGATTTGTGTAACGAATATGAAAATGTCCGGTTGGTGTATCATAACTGGGTCTAAAAAAATAAGCCATATTCCCAGTATCATGGCTACCATAACTATTCGAGAATTGGGTGGTCATACTCAACTCATCATTAAATATGAGATTTGCATCAATGCCCAAGGAACCTTCATTTGAATTCTGAGAGCGCTTATTTGAATTCATAAGACTAATGTTGGAGGATTCAAAAATGTTGCGTTGCAACCTGCCAACTGAATAGCTGACTAGATCTGAATCATTTTTTGTGATGGCTGACAGTCCTGAAAACGTGTAATCACCGGTCCTACCCAGAATCCTTGCTCCACCAGCTATATCATCAATTCGGCGTGAATAGAAGGTTTTGATCCGTTGACCATATAATTCATTGCCTTCAATAAAGAAGGGGCGCTTCTCCTTTAAGGATAATTCATACTTTGTTAGGTTGATCTCAGCTTCATCTGCCTCTACTGTAGCAAAGTCTGGATTGATAGTGGCGTAGCCATAAACTTGGGGTGTGAATTTATACAAAACATCCAGTCCCAAATCGGCTTCCACATTATTGGTTTGATCGATAACTCCAAGACCATAACCAATAAGTCTTATTTTTTTATCTGGTCGTGTGACGTTTAAGTTGCTTAGCAGTCCCGCCTGAGAGACTTGAAAAGCATTCATATCCGGGATGGACCAATAACTACGTTCTCTATTTCTTGGACGAGATCGTCCAAAATTGATACCCCAATTTTGTATCTTCTGTGATTGATATTTTAGGGTAGCGAAAGGGATTGCAATTTCAGCTGACCAGCCCGTATCTGTCCGTCGTGCTTCGGAGATCCACTTTCCGTCCCAGGATTCATCTTTAGATTTCCCATCATTGATGATAGTACCATCGGCTTGCGTCCCGAGCATGTTTGTGGAGAAGTAATAGGCCGACTGCTTATCATGGTAGGTATCCAATATGACAATTACCGCATCATCATTTTCTAAATCCGAATCACGATTAGTCAATTGGGAAATAATATCGTTACCTTCCTCCATTTCGAAAGCAAAGTATAGGTATTGATCATCATACAGGACTCGAACGCTTGTTCTTGCTCCAGATGGCTGACCCCACTTGGGTTCATATTGAATAAAATTCTGCGCCAATGCGGCATTATCCCAAACCGAATCATTAATATCTCCATCAATAATCGGTGCTATATCATGCCTAACTGCTTCTATAGTAAATGGGGTTTGAGCAGATAATATTTGCATCAAGACGACATTGACTACAAGGAATAATCTAAATGGGGTGTGTTTTTTCAAGAATTTATCACAAACTCATGATTGATTGAGTCAGCTCTATATACTTGACAGGGATCATTTTTCATGGAAGGCTGCTAGGATCTCCCCGAAATAGATCCGGTGATAATCTTTAGCCTCGTAGATGTCGTGGATCTTCTGGTCTATAAAGCCATCTGGATCCATGTCCTGTCGATAGATCGTCTGACATTCAAGTATGAGATTAGCTTCGTTATAGGATGGTGGTGCAACGATTTTTGAAGGTTTTATAGTGAAATCAGTGTGCCCTAATTTGTCTCCATCACTACCAGAAATAGTTCCCATAATATTTAAATCAGCACGATACTTTTCTGGGAAAGCACACAAGGTGAATGTCTCTGATCGATCCATAAACCCACGCGTATGCCGTTGAGGTCTTACAACTACCTGCGCAAATGGTTTCTCCCACATGTAGCCGACACTGCCCCAAGCCACTGTCATCATATTATAATCATCACTGCTTCCGGATGTCAGTAACAGCCACTGGTTCATCCACAGGTCAACTGCTTCTATAGATAATTCTGCTGGATCTATTTCGTTCATCATCATTACTCCGATTCTATGATTGCTTGATGGCTCAATCCACGTCTGCAAGCAATAGTTGAAGGTGTTTTCCTAAGTGTATGGCCAGAACCTCTTTATACAGTTCTTTATGCATCAATAAATTATTCATGATCAATTCTTTGAAAAAGACACCTCTTGAATCTTGCCCCCCTTTTAAAGTAGATCCAAAGGTCACATGAAGGATTTGCCGTCCTGGCACTTGGTCCAGGTATACATCTTCCAGTTCTGCAGCTGCTAATTTCTCAGGAACCATTGAAAGCTGTGCTGAAACATGATAAGTCTTTTTGTCAGTTTCAAAACGATGTCTGGCAAATCCGATGATCTCTCTGAATAAAGGGATATCAGTCCTGCAAATAACCCGCAGGGCTTCCAGATAGCTGGTGCCGGCAGTTTTTACATGCAGGAATTCACCACTGAGCCGTCCCATGATGGGATAGACACTGAACTTATCTGATCCACTATGGATGCTCAATTTGTAAGGACCACAGTATTTCGCAATGGCAACATGCTGGGCATACTGCTTTTCGAACTCTACCAGGTCGCCGATGTAGTCAATACCCTTTTCAAAATCACCCACAAATCGTGGCGCCAGGCTAACGATTCGAATACCAAGACGTTTCAGATTTAATCCAATGAACAGATGCTCGAGTGGTGAAGTAGGTGTATCAGTCTCATCCACTGATATCTCCACCTCATATTCCCGCTTCGGGTTGGCTTCATCGATCCAGTTATACATATCTTTGGAATACTTGAGGGCAGCTCCATATTTAATAATTGCCCGCAATAAAAGGGTCCTATTATTAAATGCTATTAACAGATCTGGACCGACTTGTTCTGCAGCATTGAGATATATCTCCAGTAAATTCTGATCAGTAAGCTGAACCTGATCAAGCATATCTTGATAGGCGCTTTCCAGTTCAGCGGAACTCATGGAATCCGCATCATTATTCACATGATCAGAGGGGTCGATAGTAAAAAAGGTATATCCGGCTTCTGCCACTCGAAAGATATCTGCTTTGGTTTGCAGATGGTCACCATCAGCACCCCAAATCCCGGTATAACCCTCTGCTTTGATGGCAGCAATAGCGGAGGCCATCACATCTTCAGGTTGTCGATCTGTGCGACCCAGCTCACGGATGGATTGTTGGGCCAGTATTGGTAAAAATGGAGTATTCTTTAATGCTTCTAAATGTCCAGGTGTGGCCAACCCAAGGCGATCTCCAAATCCAAATGATCGTCTAAGTCCCAGAACTTGAGGTTTTATGTTATCAGGCACTGTTTATCTCCGGTTCAATTCAATTGAAAACTGTTTGTGAGCACATAGCTGATTGGATCCAGAAGCGTATTTCTGTAAATATCCACCTTTACGTGATCATCATAAACTTTGAAGTTCATGAAGGTACTTCTGTTTACCTGCCAGTTTTCATAATAGGTTTGAAAGTATTCAGCGGTTTCTGTGCCCAAAGACATCGCTTCCCCATAGAAGCCAGCTAATATCTCAAAGCCTGTTTCATCTGGCAATTTTTTATATGAAACACCGTCTGTCAAATCCATATAATACATTACTTTTTTAAGCTCATATGATTTGTTCGCGTAAAATGATCTCAGAACCGCTTCCAGTCCCAAATCTGCATTCTCGGGTTTTTCGATGTAGGTTTTGATATCCTTCATCACCTTTTCAGGATATTCAGATTCCGTTCCCCGGGCATGACCACAGTCAACTTGTTGCAGTCCATTAATAGTAGAATATGATGTGCTGTGGGTGTGGCCGTGCAGGTAGGCTATTACGTCGTATTTCATTAATAATTGGTAGAATCGGAACGAATTCATGGGATATTTATCAAGAGAGTCTCCCACATGGCGATGGCGTCCGCTATGCATATCGGGCACTGAAATGATCGGTTCATGACCGGAGACAAATATGTGGGTCTTGTTGGTCTTATTTAGATCATTTTTAAGCCATTCATATAATGCATCAACAATATCACCATCGGTGCCAACGTCAGAAGTACCATCGTAGTATTGATTTAATACCACGAAGTGGGAGTTTCCATAATCAAATGAAAAAGTGGTTTCTTCGCTACCCACAGGCCCCTTATTGACAATGTAGGGTAAGGTCATACCGCCCTTATTGAGCTCTCTTAAGTACTTCAGGGTAGGTGGATGTTCCAGTTCATGGTTCCCCATAATAGGATACCAGGGATATTCTTCTCCCAAAATCTCAGCGATCAACTCATGTGAATCCTGGACAGGTTCTACATCACCAGGTGACAGCATAAAAGAGCCTTTTCCAACTGCCTTGATTGCTTCAAAAGCGCCTCTGGCGTAAATGGGAGAACTGTATTTTTCTGTGGCGGTATAGCGCCAATCGGCAGCCAGAATGAATGAAAATTGCTCCTGCTCACTGGTTTGGGAATCAGTGCAGCTGTAAAAACTTATCAGAACAATAAGTATGGCACAATATTTAATGATTTTCATGAATGCTCCTGAGCTTAATTAAAAGGATCCCGATCAAAACTGAAGGGGGTTGTATTTTCTGGTTGGTAGCTGACTTCAAGCGGATCTGCTATGCTACCTTTGTCGATTTGAATTTTGGTCATGTTGGGCGTTTTCCAGCCTGAGTCAAATGTCCAATAATGGCCATCGCCATGGAGAAATAGAATTGGCTTTTTAAATTCTGCAGCAAGTTCCTGGAAAGTTGTTAAAAGATTGGGATGGTTGAGTGCGGGATTGGCCTGGGCGACAATTACCAGTGCATCTGCGTGGCTATTTTCAATATTCCGGCGCATCCAGATGATGTCATTTGATTCGATCGTATCCCAGATAACCTGATCATGTATCCTGCTTCCCACCACATTTAGTCCCAGAAAGAGAACGCCACCGTAATTGAAAGCAAAATTATCGATTTGCTCTATTTGATGATCCACTTGTAGATGATGGTCCCACCTATTTTCAAAGATGGAAAAGTGTTTAAACCAATAATCCCAGGCGGTTTCCGGATTTTCGCAGTCATTCCATTCATTATCACCCATCAACATGAAAACTGGTTGGTTGATTTTCTGTAATTGGCTGGAAACGCGTTCATAGACAGCTTCATCACAGGGTTCAGAGCCTCTCTTAAAATCACCAAGATGGAAGCTGAATTTCGATGTGCTTTGGGTATTTAAATTTACGATTTGTGAATCCAGGATAACAATTTCTGCCGCACCCCGTGGTACATCCCCCATCACAGAAAAGCTAAATGGCTGTATACTCGGTTCAGGCTTTTTACTCAAAGGGATACAGGCACACAGAAAGGAAAATAGTACAAGTAGTATCAGAACATTGCCTGTTCTGAATCTCCATTTGGTTGTTTGTTTGTGTATCCTCATCATCACCATTAATCTTCTACTGATAGCTATTAGTGATCCTGGTTTGGATATCCTCAAATGATCCCTTAAACGGACCCTCAGCTTCCATTTTTAGACTGGTCAGAGCAGCAGACCAGATGATTGCTTCTGCAGGGCTCGCATTCAGTCGTTTTGCAGTGTAACTGGCGATGCAAGTGTCGCCACGACCACTCCTACCGATCAATTCTTCAGGATGAAACTCGGCTTCATGGTATTTTCCATCGGCATAGACCAGAATTCCATTCCTATGGGTCAGAACTACTTCCGATGGCCCCCATTCGTGAATCATTTTGGCGGCTTTAAATATATCCTTTTCGCCGGTGAGGGATTCCGCCTCAACGATATCCACTTTAAGAAAATCAATCATTGATAAAATATGCTTTTTTTCCGGCCAGGGCAGGTTTACCAAAGTGTTATCCTCTGAGACCACACGGATAAATCCCTGAGCATCGGCAACCAATAGTCCACTTCGTTGATGAAGATGTTCCACCACTTCAGTAGGTGTTTCACCACGAATTGAACCATTGATCAGATAGGCTTGTGCTTCCAGGTCATTAAACTGTTCAATAGTATAAGACCCCGCTGTAAGTGGTGTTGTGATAATGCGCTCATCCGGATTTGAAGATGGGTAATCCAGTGTCATGTGAGTTGAGTGTTCTGTGAAAGTAGGATAAACAGCAACACCTGCTTGTTCCAGATCCCGGAGGATTTGCGAATCTCCCTGCGCTAGTCGGGTAACCGCAGCAACCTTGAGACCTGTTCGGGCGGCGGCCTGGGCACCATAGTTAAAGCCTCCACCACCCACCTGCCGAGTTCCAGTGGAGGAGATAATGGTGTCTTTGGTAAAATTTCCAAATATTACAATGTCATACGATTTCACAGATTCCCTCTTCAATATTTCAGCTCTATTCTCTTACTTTTATTTTCCATAATGTGGACGCCAGAATCATGGAAACGATGGATGATCCAATCCAGTATACGATCACTGTTGAAAAATCATATTGCATCACACCATCAACCAGCATGGAGTTTTTGTCAATCAGAAAACCACTAATCTGGTCCTGGAGACCAGCGCCGAT